>JAESFR010000060.1_pt1 | contig 241242 bp, 215 predicted proteins | sample 9266191 | NCBI WGS metagenome assembly JAESFR01 (sample SAMN14503063, study PRJNA617104) | algae metagenome | isolation source: Pleurocapsa minor HA4230-MV1 and co-occurring heterotrophs from cement on... | place: USA: Nuuanu Pali Lookout, Hawaii | collected 2009-07-20 | reverse complement strand
GCCGGTGGCCGTCGTGGTGCACAAATGGCGACCTTTGATATCTCGCATCCTGACGTGACTGACTTTATCAAGGCCAAACGCGAAAATGGTCGTTTGCGCCAGTTCAACCTGAGCTGCCTGATCACCAAAGAATTCATGGAAGCGGTGAAAGCCGATGACGAATGGCGCCTGGCTTTCCCTGTCACCGAGAAAGAAGCCATTATCGATGGCCTCAACGTCAACGACGAGTCACAAGTAGTATGGCGTGACTGGCCGATCAAACATAAATACCTGACCAAAACCGAAGGTCCGGACGCAGGTAAAGTGGCTTGCCGCATCTACAAAACCATCAAGGCGCGTCGCCTGTGGGACGTGATCATGTCTTCCACCTACGACTTCGCCGAGCCAGGTTTCATCCTGATCGACCGCGTCAACGAAATGAACAACAACTGGTTCTGCGAAAACATCCGCGCGACCAACCCGTGTGGCGAGCAGCCATTACCACCTTACGGCGCCTGCCTGCTGGGTTCCGTGAACCTGACCAAATTCGTGCGCAAACCATTCACTGACGAAGCGCATTTTGACTGGGACGAATACCACAACGTGGTCGGTATATTCACCCGCATGCTGGATAACGTGGTGGAGATCAACGGCCTGCCATTGGAACAGCAACGCCTGGAAATCGCCCGCAAACGCCGTCACGGCATGGGTTACCTCGGCCTGGGTTCCACCCTGACCATGCTGAAGATGAAATACGGTGATGAAGAATCCATCAAGTTCACTGAAGAAGTGACCCGCGTCATGGCCGAAGTAGGCTGGGAAGTCGGCGTGCAACTGGCTGAAGAAAAAGGCGCTGCACCTATCATGGACGAGAAGTTCGAAGTGACTGCCGATATGCTGCGTTTGCGCCCTGAAATGGCTGCCGATGGCATCAAGGTCGGCCAGAAACTGGCCGGTAAAGTGTTGCTGGGTAAATACAGCCGCTACATGCAGCAGTTCCCGGAAGGCCTGCGTAACCAGATCGCGACCAAAGGTGTACGCTTTACGCACCACAGCTCTATCGCACCAACCGGCACCATCTCACTGAGCCTGGCCAACAACGCCAGCAACGGTATCGAGCCCAGCTTTGCCCACCACTATGCACGTAATGTGATCCGTGAAGGCAAAAAGTCGAAAGAGAAAGTCGATGTGTTCAGCTATGAGCTGCTGGCTTACCGTGAACTGGTGAATGCCAACGCCATGCCGTTCAGCGACAAGCCGGAAGAGCAATTGCCGGATTACTTCCTCGATTCATCCACCATCATGGCGAAAGCCCACGTGGATATCCAGGCCGCTGCACAAAAATGGATCGATAGCTCCATCTCTAAAACCATCAATGTGCCGACCGATTACGACTTTGAGGATTTCAAGAACATCTACCTCTACGCTTATGACAAAGGCCTGAAAGGTTGTACGACTTTCCGCTTTAACCCGGAAGCATTCCAGGGCGTACTGGTGACCGAGAAAGACCTCGAAAGCACCACGTACAAGTTCACTCTGGAAGATGGCACCGAGATCGAAGCCAAAGGTAACGAAGAGATTGAGTACGACGGCGAGATCCATACCGCAGCTAATCTGTTTGATGCTTTTAAAGAGGGCTACTACGGAAAATTTTAGTGTTTGCCTGCTGCGCTCGCCATTGCGGCGTGAAAAAGCAGTTTTAAATCCTCATGTACTGTTTGTACACTCCGGTTTAAAACCGCTTTTTGCCTGGCACTGGCATCGCTCGCGACGGCAACCATCTAAAATTTTTGGACCGCATTTAGATTATTGAATTTATTGAAAAATTGAGCACTCCAATAGGGAGAACAACATGGCAATTAAGATCGACAAAAAAATCACCGCCTACAAACTGGTGACCGATGAAGACAAAAAAGCAACCGAGGCCGCACAAGCGCCTGTTACGAATGTTATCCAGATGGGCGAACCGCTAAGCCGCCCGGATATGCTTGTGGGTAACACCTACAAGATCAAAACGCCGGTGACCGAGCACGCGCTCTACATCACCATCAACGACGTCATCATGAACGAAGGCACGCCACAAGAGCACCGCCGCCCGTTCGAGATCTTCATCAACTCCAAAAACATGGAGCACTTCCAGTGGATCGTTGCGCTGACCCGCGTGATGTCCGCCGTGTTCCGTAAGGGTGGCGATGTCACTTTCCTGGTAGAAGAACTGAAAAGCGTATTTGAACCTTCTGGCGGCTACTTCAAAAAAGGCGGCAAGTTCGTGCCTAGCCTGGTGGCAGAAATCGGTGAGGTGGTAGAAACCCACCTGCAGGAAATCGGCATGCTGAAAAAACCAGGTCTGGATGAACACCAGCAAAAACTTGTAGAAGAGAAAAAAGCCGAATACCTGGAAAAACACGCCAAGTCCGGTGACGAATCCAACGAAGAAGGCTTCCCCAAAGGTGCGCAGCTTTGCAAGAAGTGTAATACCAAAGCAAGCATATTGATGGATGGATGTATGACTTGCTTGAACTGCGGGGATAGTAAGTGCGGGTAGTTAGTATCATCAAAAATAAAAGGAGCTCCGGCTCCTTTTTTAGTATTTATTTAAGGGGGGAACTGTGAGCGATATGGATAAAAATTCAAGTATTTTGGATGATGTTAGTGCTTCGTTTAAAAGCCTTGTAACGGAAAGATTCACAAGTCCATTTTTATTTTCTTTTGTCGTATCGTGGCTAATTATTAATCATAAAGTGGTGATACTTAGTTTTAGCGATGCAACAGATAAATTTACCATCGATAAGAAATTTGAATTATTAAATTCAATTCTAAATAGTTCTTTCGTAACAATTCCTTTTACGGATAAAACTTTAATTCTTAATGGATTTTTTTTCCCTTTGATCTCTGCAGTTTTTTATACATTTGTGTATCCATTTGCAGACTATTACATAACCAAATTCACTTTGGAAAGGAAAGTGAGTTTACGTAACTTAAGGCTGCAGAAAGAGCGAGAAATTTTTTACACATATGAAGATGTTCAGAAAATCTATTCAAAAAGTTTCGAAGATGAGAAAAGATGGAAGGCAAGATTGGAACAGGCTGAGTTTGCAGATGCTTATAAAGATTCATTGATAAATGAACTGCAATCAAAAATTGAGATGTTAAATGAGAAAGCACAAAATACTACTGTTTCAGTTCAAAATGAAAATGATACCAAGTTGGATCTAGCTCGTGCTTATGTCGATATGAAGGATATTAAAGGGGCATCAGAATTATTAAGTGAAGTTATGGCAACTGGAAATGCCAACCAAAAAAGAAGAGCTAGAACTTTGATAAAGAAACTGGAGAGTATTGAAAGTGATTTATCTATTTCTGAACCAGAAAAAGAAAAAAACATTTCAGTCTTACTGAAAATTGAAGAAGAAATTATTGGGCTATTAGGTAGTGCAGCAAATAATTTTGTAGAGTGGATGCTGGAAACCGAACTTATGAAGATGAAGAAGTTTAGTCCAATTGATGTAAAAATCGCTGTAGATAGCTTAATTAATAAGCAATTAATTAAGCATGAATATGTAGCTGAGTTAGGTGAGATGGGTGTGCAATTAACAGTAAAAGGTATGAAAAAGTTCAAGAAGCAATAACTATCGATTCTTGCAATAATTTGGTTCAGAGGAGATAGTTGGAGTCAAAGTAAGATTAATCGAAAATAAAAATATCGATTAAGTATAAAGAATCTATGCTTTGGAAAACATGGGATTCATGTTTACTCAATCACAACACTTTAACTACCATCTAAAGCCAATTCCAGCTTGTCAGCCTAAACCTGCTTTACCAGATGCTCATCAAATCCGGCATCAAGCGCTAGCTGCTTGTCTTCAGGTTGCTCGTAGCCAGTGATGGTAATTTTTCGTAAATCTTGCCCAATGGCGACTTACTAAGTTGCTGCACCAATCGATAACCATCCATATCCGGCAGGCCGATATCGATCAACATGCTATCTGGTTTGAAAGACTCAATACTGGACAATGCTTCCTGCGCACTATGCACAGCCTGTGAAACATGCCCCACAAAAGCCTGTAGGGTCTGGTCTTGCAAATCACATTTTAATGCCCTTCAGTTTAATTCACGATAACGGTGCCTACCATCGTGTGGCAAGCCCACTAGTCACGTCTCTGTGCCGAAATGACGTTCGGCACTTGCTGAATCAGCGTCAGCAGGCGGCTGAGTTGTTCAAGATTTGTCACCTCAATCGAAAACTGCATCAGCGCAAGGTTGTGCCTGCTGATGGTGTTCGCCTTGATGGCGTTGATCTTTTCTCGTGCAAATAGATCACTGATATCCCGAAGCAAGCCTTGGCGATCATGGGCCTCCACTTCTATATCCACATTGGCGCTGAAGTTCTCGTAGCTGCCCCACTGCGCAGCAAGCACACGGTTGCGCCGCTCTTCTGGTAATCGTGCGATGAAGCCACATGTGCTGCGATGGATAGTGACCCCGTGATCGCGCGTCAGGTAGCCAATAATCGCATCCGGCGGTACGGGTTTGCAGCATTTGGCAAACCCTGTCTGCAAGTTGCCAACCCCCTCAAGGACTATCCCCGCCCGGGATTGCAGCGCTGTGCCCCGTCTGGGAGGGCGGGTGATGGCTGCATCTGCTGGCTTGGGCGCAGCGTCTTCCTGGATTGCGAGCGAGATTTGATGTTCACTGACATCTCCACGCCCAATGGCAGCCAGAAAATCTTCCAGTTTCTGGAAGTGCAGTTTCTGAGCGATCTTTTCATGATTGATGGCACCGATGCCTGCCCGGTGTAGCTCACGATCCAGTTTCACCCGACCCTGGGCCACATGTTCATCAAAATGCTGGTATTTAAACCATTGCCTGACTTTGGCGCGGGCGCTAGTGCTTTGCAGATAACCAAGCGTAGCATTCAACCAGTCCCGGCTAGGCGAGCCATGTTTTGAAGTCAGGATTTCTACGCGCTGGCCATTCTGTAATTTGGTGTTGAGCGGCACGATGCTGCCATTGATCTTGGCGCCACGCGTACGGTGCCCCAGATCGGTGTGTAGCGTATAAGCAAAATCGATAGGGGTAGAGCCTTTTGGCAAGTCGATGACTTTGCCAAGTGGCGTGAGCACATAGACGCGATCCTGAAACAGTTCACTCTTGAATTGTTCCATCAGGTCGCTACTGTCAGAGACGTCATCCTTCCAGGCCAGGATCTGGCGTAACCAGGCGATCTTTTCGTCAAATTTGGCGTCGGATTTTCCTCCCTCCTTGTAGCGCCAATGTGCCGCGACGCCCAATTCGGAGTGCTGATGCATTTCGAAAGTGCGGATCTGCACCTCAAGTGCCAGGCCACGTGGCCCACTGACAGCGGTATGTAGCGAACGATAGTTGTTGCTCTTGGGACGCGCGATATAGTCGTCAAATTCACCGGGGATGGGCTGCCATAGATTGTGGATGAGCCCGAGCACGGCATAGCAGTCCTTGATATCGCTAACCAGCACACGCACAGCACGCACATCATAAAGCTGGGTGAAATCCAGCTGTTTGCTTTTCATCTTCTTGATGATGCTGTAAATGTGTTTGGGGCGGCCAGCGACCTCGCCTTTGATGCCCCCTTCAAGCAACTCTTTTTGCAGCTCCGCCACAACGTCAATAATATATTGCTCTCTGTCGACGCGGCGTTCATCCAGCTTACGGGCGATTTCCTTGTAGGTCTGAGGCTCCAGATAGCGCAGAGAGAGGTCTTCCAGCTCCCACTTGATTTGCCACACGCCAAGGCGGTTGGCGAGTGGCGCAAAAATATTCTGACTTTCCTGTGCAATTTGCTGTTGCAGACTAGTGCTGGCCCCGGACAAATGGCGCATGGTTTGCGTACGTTCTGCCAGTTTGATCAACACCACACGGATGTCCTGCACCATGGCCAGCAGCATTTTGCGCAGACTTTCAATTTGTTGCGCGTGGTATTCGTTTTTGCGGTCGGTGCCAGGCAAGCGCTCGGTCTCGCTGAGGGCCTGGATTTGTTCCATGCGCGAAATGCCTTCTACCAGGTCCGCAATATTGGCGCCCAAATCGGTTTCCAGGGTTGCCCGCCAATCGGGAAGATATTCTGGCACTGCATGCAATATCGTGGCGGTGATGGTTTCGACATCCATGTTCATGTCAATGAGGATAGTCGCCGCACCCAGTGCATGTAACAGCAGTGGCGTGCCCGTCAGTGCCAAGTGCCCGGAATAGAGCGGCGCGGCCAGTGCACAGGCGCGACTGATCAACGCTACTTCGGAAGTCGAGAATCGCTTTGCTGCCGCTTCAAGCCAGGTAGAAACATCGCCCTCATTTGAGGCGAGTAAAGCAGATATTGGATGATGAACAGAAACCATGGGATATTATTGCATCAGTCCTGTTCAACAACCCAGAGTCTTCTGGGATTGATCTTACAAAATTGCATCGCTATACACGCAAAACCCATCAGTCATCGCGCATTTTTCCTGTAAGTAAGGAAAGACTCTGGATTTATTTATAGTTTTTAACCCATCACACTTTCACTGCCGTCTATCGCCATTTCCAGTTTCTCAGCCTCTACCGGTTTCACCAAGTGCTCGTCAAACCCGGCATCAAGCGCACGCTGCTTGTCATCAGGCTGTCCATATCCGGTGAGCGCGATCTTACGCACGTCTTTGCCTGACGGTAGCTTGGCAAGTTGCTGTACCAACTGGTAACCATCCATATCCGGCAGGCCGATATCGATCAGCATGACGTCCGGCTGGAAAGACTCAATGCTGGACAGTGCTTCATGCGCACTATGCACAGCCTTGGAAACATGCCCCAGCATGCCGGTGATCATCAGTAGCGTATCCGCTGCATCTACGTTGTCATCGACGATCAGAATGCGCACAGGTCCTGATCTGGCTGCTGTTTCCTGAAGATCAGCCGTTGTTTCAGAGACTATACGCGGCAGCCGGATTTCAAATGTAGAGCCTAGCCCTTCGCCCAGACTGAAAGCGGTGACACTGCCGCCATGCATGGCGATCAGGCGTTTCACAATTGCCAGGCCGATTCCCAGGCCGCCCTGTGACCTGTCCAGCGTCACCTGGCTTTGCACAAAGAGCTCGAAAATCTGCGGTAGCATTTCATGGGTAATACCACTGCCGGTATCTACAACTTCAATGATCGCTTCCGACTCATCACTGCGCACGTTGATCTTGATTTCTTTATTCGCTTCGGAATATTTGATGGCGTTGGTCAGGATATTCGCCACGCATTGCACCAGCCGCGCCATGTCACCTTCCACGAACAACGGCGCAACGGTGGAAGTAGTCAGGGTCTGCTGCTTGGCCTGCAGTTGCGGCTCGCACATCTCAACTGCCTGGGCGAGTACGTCAGCAATATTGATTACTTCTTTCTGCAGGTGGATATGGCCTTGCGTGACGCGGGAGACATCCAGCAGGTCATCGATCAGCCGCGTCATGTGCCTGGCCTGGCGACGGATGATGGAAGCGGGCCTGGCAACCGATTCATTGGTGTTGGAAATACGCCATAGAATCTCGCCAGCTGTCACGATAGGCGCTAGCGGGTTACGCAACTCATGGGCCAACATGGCAAGAAACTCGTCCTTGCGTTTGTCGGATTCTTTCAGCGCTTCAATCATGTTGACGCGTTCAGTGATGTCGCGGAATATTATCGCGACTCTTTCCCCAACCTTGAAAGCGCGGACTTCAAACCATGCTGCCCGGCCATCGGGGAAAACATAATAAAACTCTATGAACCTGGGTTTTTCATCTGTTTGTACCTGCCTGTACATCTGGCCAAGTGGGGAGTCGTATGTACCCGGAAACTGCTGCCATTGGTTGGCGCCTAGCAATTGCGTGCGGGGGATATTCACGAATTTACAAGCGGCGTCATTGACTTCAAGAATGTTGAAATCAGGGTCAAACATGACAAACGCTTCATGCATATTGGTGATCACGCCACGGTGACGCGCTTCACTTTCTGCCACGCGCATCTCAACCAGTTTTTGCGCCGTCACGTCCACGGTGATACCGTCAAAGTGGATAGGGTTGCCGTTATCGTCGTAATCGGTGCCGCCGAGTGCCCGGATCCATTTGACCTCACCTGTTTTGGGGTGCACGGTTCGATAAATAATGTCGTAAGCTTCCCGCGTGCTGATCGACTCATCAATCGCCAGACGGGTACGTTCCCTGTCTTCCGGGTGTATCCTGTCATAGAAGTCTTCGATCTTCACCGGCGCTTCGGGCGCAATAAAGAAATGATTTTTTACCCGCTCGTCCCATTCCAGCACGTCAAAGGGCAGGTCACAGTACCAGAAACCCACATGCGAGAGACGGCTTGCATATTCGAGGCGCCCGCGATTCAGCCTGAGCTCTTTATCCAATGTCTCCCGTGCAATGCGGTCACTAGAAAACACCTGGTTGAAGTACTCCACAGATTCGGCGATCGCCTGGTCGAGCGCCTCGTTGAACTGCATCACATCTTCTACAGCACTGGCATCGGATAACGTCTTGTTACGGTTTCTCCAGAACCGCATCACGCTCCCACGCACCGCACGATATTCGCTCATGATCTGGGTAATCGAAAACCCGTCCTCTGCCCGCATCCTGCCATGCATCTCGGCACCGGTTCCCGGTGCATTTTCCTTAGCCGATACCAGCGATGCCGCGAAACTGGCGGCGCTGCTGTGTGGCTTGCGCAACGTTTCGGCGATAGTGCTTAGAATCTCAGGGCGATAGTCACGTCCCGCCAGTGCGTTTATGTTTTCGGCAGATGCGAATTGTGACGCGACGAATGCATCCCACTCTTTAAGAATGTCGTCCAGATTTGAATCGATTACATCAGCCATCCGCATGGATGCATCCCCTTATTACAGCAATCAATGTTTTTAACTGCACTTAATGTTTTAACTGCACTAATGTTTTAACTTCGGCAAGGCAATTTTACAGTGTTACCAGCATCTGAACTGGCAAATACACTTTTACTGGACCATGCAAACGTGAATTCGTTACCGCAGTCATCATATTTTTCAAAAAGAAGGTTGCAGCCATGCTTAATCAGTTTTACATTAAGAGTGTTTTCCTGATTCTTAAGTGTTTGATTTGTAGTGGTGGTTTAAGTCAGGGGATGCGTTAACGCGCGTTTCTTTTACCCGCAGTGCATACGTTTTACACACATAATAAAAAAGGGAGAAGCCATGAGTGAAGAGCCAAAAAAGGTCGATGTTTTATTCTATGTAAAAGAGTTTTCATCATTAGCCAGGGATATCCTGATCACGCTATTGATAGCGATATGCTTCTTCCAATCCAGCTATATCAAGACATTCCTCAAAGAAAGCGGCCTGAGTAAATTCGGCGGCTGGGGCTTCACCGTTGAAGTGGCCGAAGAAAAAGAAATCATCGCCAAAGCCCAGGAAAAAGTCACCGCTAAAGTGGTCGCTGCTGCCAGCACCAAACCGGACGAAGTGCCCATCGAAGCCTTAAACAAACCCGTCGATCCAAACTTTAAAGAAGCCATCCTCAAAGCCGAGCGCGTGGCGCCGCAAATCTTGCCATCCGCAGGCTGGATTTTCCTGGGGCGGGTGAATAAAGCTAAAACACAATGGGAAGATAACGGTTCATCCACCACCACCGCCACATGGCCAATCAAACCCGATGATGTGCTGACAGTGAAAGATGATGTCTATATCCGCGCAGTCACCAATGATCAATGGCATTCCAAAGCGCCGGTGACTACGGTTTCCAAGATAGGCGATAAGCTAAAAGTGGTGGAGTTAGATTATTCTTCAGCTAAAGCAGGCGGGTTTTTTGTTTGGGCTAAGGTTGTGCTTCAACAAAATTAAGATTTCTTGGTAAAGCGTAAATTCTAAATCTTCAAAATGTGTATAAATGCGAGATTGGATAATATGCTTGAGTGTGATTATTTGAGGCAGATTTATACATAATTGCAAACAAAGGAATTCAATTTAATGAATTGAATTGTCTTTCCCAGTGAAACCCGAGTTTTCATTTTGTCAATTGAAATTGACAAAATGAACTGTTGCAGAATAAAATGTCAAATAGCAAATCAAGCAACTTATTGTTTTTGCTAAAATAATTTTTTTAAATCAGTGTGCAGGAGGGCGGCATGACTTGGTTGATTATAGCGACTGCATTGCTAGTCGCTTTTGCTTTTATGTTACGTAAGTATCTATCTAAAGCTAAAAACCTTTCTAACTATCAAACTTATAGTAAGTCTGTGAAAGCTTCACTTATCGAAAGTGGTGTATTTACTGAGCATGGCATTGTTTATGATCCATCTACAAGAAAAGTAACAGCGCAGCATAAAAAATCTGACTTATTTTATGAAACTGTTCTTTAACAGAGGAATTTAATGTAAAAAGGAGCCTTGGCTCCTTTTTTCATTTATAAAAATGCAAAACGATAATAATGATTACGAGTTCATTGGGTGGATACCATGCGTAAGTGGAAAACTGTATTTTGAATTCACTGCTTGCGACGTAATTAATAACAATGGTAATGGTTTTTTAAACGCAAATCACATCGAATTTGATTCCTTATCAAATAAGCAAAAAAGATATTTCGTGATTGCTTCCGAGGTTGACTGGGAAGATTTTAAGATTGAAGGCCTTAGTGGAATATGGAATGTTGTATTAACTTCGGATGCAGAGGTGGGGAGCAGAGAAATAACAGGACATGTCTTTTTAGTACCTAAACAAATCTCTGCTTGGGAAATATCGATAGTTGAAATTTTAAAGAACATTTCTGAACTGACTAATCAGCAAATGGATGTTAAGGCAGAGTACATGAATTTGGTTAGCATATTAAATTCATTGGTACCAATCCGACACGCATTCGTAGCGGATTTTGTTCTTAAAGACAATGGGTTAACCTGGTTGAAGAATGAAAGTGCAGATAAGGACGACGACACCTCTTTACTAGTATCAAGGCAGTCTTATTACTATTTAAAATACAGTTTTCATAAAGACAAGCATCACAAGAGATCTGAAAGCTTAACTACTGTCCATCGATTACCAAACCATGAAACTAATGTTGGATTGTTATTAATTGATGATATAAAAAAAGCATTAGTTACACTAGCCAGAGATTGTCACCCTTCAGACTATAAGATGTTTTTTTCTGCAAAGGGGATTTTGAGCTATGGGAAGTCATTATTAAATAGTTGCAAATCTCAACTTCTATTAGATTCCGATACTTATGCAATTGAGAAAACCTATTTTGACAATATGGCTGAATCATTAGATGTCATTGGCAAAAGAGTCGAGTCGGAAATTAATTTGCGAACCAATTTTGATAATACTTTCAGATCAATTGGCCTTTTTTTATTTGCATCAATAGCTCCATTTACTCTTTTGTACAAAGACGAGCTTAGAGCTCAACTTCATATTAATAATGAGAATGTAGTAGTTCCTCATTTGTTGAGCATGCTTGAATGGTTCATTGGAAATGAACGTCACTTCGTCCTATCAGTAATATGTGTGATTCTCGGATACTATTTGCTTAAGAGGATTCAGTTGCGATATGGCGCCCCTTTTCTTGCTTTTGACAAATTAAGTTTCAAATCTATGAAGATTATTGAAGTTGTAGTTGATTATAAGGGCGCTGCAGAAAAAATATTAATGTTGTTATATGCGGTGATATTTGTATGTCTAACCGTTTTGGTTATTCAGTTTGCTAGCAGTTAACTACAATTTATTAACATTGAGCAAGCATATCTAATTTCAATGATGATGTTGGTTAAGTTATTCATGACCATGTTATTAGATTCAATCTATTGGTAAGTTATTCTTTATATTGTTGTTGAGTTGTTTGCTGTTATCTTACACAAAGCCTATCCATTGCTTAGCGACACCCTTAGATGCTTCTAGAAGTTGCTGATAAGTGACAGTAGCTGAAATTTGCTCTGCAAGTTTGTATAGTGAAATATAGCCAGGATCCAACCGCCAATCTTTTTCACGGAATATGCTGTGCTCTTTAGCATAGGTTTCTGCCAACGCCCTGAGCGATTCAGCAATCGGTTTGTTCGGGTCGCTGGGTTTGAAATCACCCACCAACCACAGGTGAACATCTTCCTCTTCTGTATAGCCAGTTTTAGGGTCAGCCAGCTTAAACGCATGGTCTATCCTGGTCTGATTTTCTACTTCTTTAGGGTCACCATAGGCCACTTCGTAATATTTCACTTTGCCTGTCAGCAGCGAGGTCGGGCCATCAATTGGCACGTTGCCAACTGCATAATAGCCAGCAATTGCCCGCAGGCTTTTTAAGTGATGTTCTTTGCCAACAAAGTGGATGATTTCACCACGTGCTTGTAGTTCTTTGATGCCAGCCGCCATGTCTTTAGTGGCGGCGTAGATAAGTGCAGCATAGTTTTCAGAATCTTTCCGGGCAAGGCTGTAGTTGATTATGGAGGTGCCATTGTTATACAGCTCCATTGCGCTGGTGGCGGATACTTCGCCTTGTGCATCCAGCACTACTGAGACTGCCATTTTGGTGCCGTTTTGATTGCCACCCGCCAGGGCTGCAAGCCAGTTCTCCAGTTGCTCGGCGGGCCATTCGGGGTACTGCTCTCTGGCAAGTGCAAACACTTGCGGCAGCAGCGTGGTTTGTTCGGCCACACTCAGGTTTTGCAGCCGCGCTGTGGTGTAGGTTGGCGGCAGGGTGAAATCGTAAGCAGTCATTTCATCATCTTTTTATTTCCTGTGCTTATTATGCAACGGCTGCATTAATCTTAATCTTTGATTTGCTATCAAACGGGTTTGGTATCAAAGAGTTTTGGTATCAAAGTCCGCTGCATCATGTCGTTCATGCAATTGCTCGGAGGGTTCACCAGTTGTGCGGTTGACCATGCGGCCACGTTTCACCGCTGGCCGTTCATAAATCTCTGATGACCAGCGGCTGAGATGTTGGTAATCACTTGCTTGTAAAAATGCACCGGCATTGCCATAAACATCATTGCGTACTAGTGCGCCATACCATGGCCAGACGGCCATGTCCGCGATTGAATATTCATCACCGGCGAGAAAGCGGTGGTGCGCCAGATGTTTATCCAGCACATCTAACTGACGTTTGACTTCCATTGCAAATCGATCGACAGCGTATTTGATGTGTATAGGTGCATAGGCATAAAAATGACCGAAGCCACCGCCCAGGAATGGCGTGGCGCCCACTTGCCAGAATAACCAGTTCAAGACTTCGGTGTTTGCTTTGTGGTTTTTGGGAAGAAAGGCGTCGAACTTTCTGGCCAGGTAAAGCAGGATAGCGCCGCTTTCAAAAACACGGGTAGGTTCAGGGGTCGTTAGATCGACCATGGCCGGGATCTTTGAATTAGGGTTGATATCTACAAAACCGGATCCAAACTGGTCGCCATCCAGTATCTTGATCAGCCAGGCATCGTATTCAGCCCCTTGATGACCGAGCGCCAACAGCTCTTCAAGCATGATGGTCACTTTGACGCCATTGGGTGTGCCTAATGAATACAGCTGTAAGGGATGCTTGCCGACCGGAAGCGCTTTTTCATGCGTAGCGCCGGCGGTGGGTTTGTTGATGCTTGAAAAGGTGCCGCCGTTGCCTTGCTCCCAGGCCCATATTTCTGGCAGTTGATATCCGGCAGGAAAGTTGTTTGATAAAGGATTGTCTGACATAAAGCGAAAACCTTTGGCCGATAAAAAATGAGTTGGGGGAATACTGCTTAGTGTATGAAAGTGAGGAGTCAGTTTACTGGCTAATGCATATGGCCTATGTGACGGCAGTTACCAGCTGCCTGATGTAGAGTGCACGCGACGGGCTGTAAAGACAACCTGGGCAATCTTGCTGGAAATATTGCGATTTGACTTTAAAGCACTACCAGATATGGAGCTGGAAAATCTGTCTGAAGGTGAAGGAATGACTGGGAAATAATAGCTGCATTGAGCAGCTTTATTTGCTGGTTGCTGTGAGGGGTACCAATCTGATAATTTTCCAATCCTCACATACGCCCCAACAGCATCCGTGATTCTGAAAAAATTATGTAGTAGTCAGCAGCCTTTAAGTTGCTGGTTTTTGCACTGTGCAGCCAGCTGTTTCGCAGAGGAAACCTGCTCAGGGGTCAGTTGCGCCAGCGTGTAATTCAGCATTTTTGAGTGGCGGTTTACCAGGTGATTATCTTCGTTTTGCGTGGCAATCATTAACCACATGGCGGCTTTCACAGTATCTTTTTCTACGCCTATACCCTGCATGTAGATATTGGCCATATAGCCTTGGGCTTCATTATTATTGTTGCTGGCAGCCAGGCTTATCCATTTGTATGACGCCGCCTGGTCTTCCTGGATCACATCGCCACGTGCATACAGCATGCCCAGATTGAGCTGCGATTTCACGTGCCCTTGTTCCGCCGCCTGCTGGTAATACTGCGCCGCCTTCTCGTAGCTGATGCTCTGGATCTCACGCCGGAACACCAGGGAGGCCAGCATATATTGCGCCTCTTTGTAATTGAGGTCGGCGGCTTTTGTATACCATTTCACGGCTTCATCCATATCCTGCTTCACACCGTCGCCATCGTGGTACATCAGGCCCAGGTTGTAGCAGGCTTTGGCATCATTCTGATTGGCAAGCGACAGGTAAATGGCACGTGCCCCGGCATAATCTTTTTGCGAAAGCTTTTCCTTGGCTTCTTCCAGCGTGTTGGCGTGCGCCACGCCACAGATCAACATGGCTATTATGAACAATCGAATTTTCATCATATGCACCTCTGCATCAGCTACATGGATTTAGTGGTCAAAGCTGCCTTTAACCGTGAAAGCGCAGCCATGACATTGGCTTTGGGCGTGCCTATATTCATACGCATGAAGCCCTCGCCACCGCGACCAAAAATGGCACCGGGCGATAAGCCCAGTCTGGCCTCTTCAATAAAGAAACGATTTAACGCGGCATCTTCCAATTGCAGTTTGCGGCAATCCAGCCACAGCAAATAGGTAGCTTCTGGCTTAATTACACAGATGGCTGGCAAATGCGTTTGAATAAATCCGATGGCTTCATCGCGCGTGTCTTGCAGATACGACATCAACGCATTCCGCCATTCACCGCCTTCGCGATAGGCGGCTTCAAACGCGACCAGGTTAAACGGGTTGGTGACCGAAACACCCATGTGTTGCAGATGGGTTTGAATGGCACGTCTATGTGTTGCATTCGGGATGATCAATGCAGAAAGCCCGAGGCCGGGGATGTTAAAGGTTTTGCTGGGGGAAACCGCTGTGATGATGCGGTGCGATGCCTCTGCTGACTCGGGTTCAGAGGTCAGGCTCAACCGGCTTAAAGGGATATGCTGCGCATCTTTGTAAACCAGATCGGCATGAATCTCATCGCTTAAAATGATCAGGTCATGTTTTTCAGCAATCGCCAGCAACGCCAGCAGTTCGTCTTTTTGCCAGACGCGGCCAACAGGGTTATGCGGTGAGCACAGCAGCATTAGTTCTGCATCTTTGGCACACTCTTCCAGCTGGCCCATGTCCATCTGGTAAGTGGGATCTCCACCGTCTTTTAGCACCAATTGGTTTTCAATCAAGCGGCGATTCTGGTTGGTGACGGCAGAGAAAAAAGGGAAATACACCGGCGGCTGCACAATCACGCCTGCCTGTTCAGCAGTTAACGCTGCCACTGCCAGATTCAATGAAGGTACCACGCCCGGCGTCAGCACTATCCACTCGCGCTTCACTTGCCAGTGATGGGTTTTCAGCAACCACTCTATCAGCGCCTGATACAGGCTTTCCGGTGCCATCGAGTAGCCAAATACCGGGTGGTCTGCGCAGATTTGCAGCGCTTTGCTGATGGCTTCCGGCACTGCAAAATCCATATCGGCTACCCACATCGGCAGCACGTCGTCGGTGCCAAAGGTGGCTGCCCGGCCATCATATTTCAGTGACTGGGTTTGCTCGCGTGCAACGGGCTGATCAAACAACCTGGTCAACGGATGCGCTCCCACAGCGTCACTTCAGAAAGCGTATGCTGGAATTTGTGATTGGTTTCACGGATCACGAACGGGACATCCACGGGTGGCTGCATGAGCGTGAAGTGTTTGCCCAGTATGGTTTTCAGGCCGTCCAGCGTGGTCACGTTCTCACCATCTTTTTTATAGCCGCCTATCCACTCCTCGCGCGGGGTGTGTTCTTCCAGCCAGGTATATGGCGAGGCGAGCATCAGCACACCCCCAACATTCAGGCGCTCATGTATGGTACTCAGGAATTGTCGCGGGCTGTATAGCCGGTCTATCAAATTGGCAGCAAGAATAAAATCATAGCCGGTGAATTGTGGCTTCAGGTTGCACGCATCCCCTTGCCAGAAATCCACTTTATCAACCACTGCATCCAGTTGCAGTGCAGCAAGGCTGCGTTCCTGGTAATTAACCAGATCACCTTCAGTGGCCATGGTGTAACGCAGCACACCTTGCTGCGCCAGGTTGAGCGCCAGGCCGATGAACCGAGCCGAGAAATCAATGCCCGTCACATGGTCAAAATGCTTTGCCAGTTCAAACGTGGCACGTCCGGTGGCACAGCCCAGATCCAGTGCAGTCCTGGCGGGTTTGGATCGCAGATGCCGTATCGCATACTCGCTCAGGATCTGGGGAAAGTTGGGCACGCCAAAATAGCTGTCGCCATAATGGAACTCGGCATACTCCGACAGCAGCTTATCGGACTCGTAATGCGATGCGTTTTCTTCGACAGGAGTGTCACTGACGATATAGCGGAACCCTGCGTGCTGGAAAAAATGCCGCCGGAACGCATAACGCGCACTTTTCAGCGCCTCGTTGCCGGTGGATATCCATGAGCCACCTTTGATCAGGTTATGGCGGCCATCAAAAGTAGGGGTAGTGAAATCATCGTACAAAGGATGCACCTTGAATCCGTCATAAGGGAAAATAGGCGTTTCCGTCCATTGCCAGACATTCCCCACCACATCATACAACTCGCCATGGGCGAACTGATCCACCGGGCATGGTGACGCGAAATGATCGAGGAACAGGTTGGCATTGGTACTCTCCGCTACCTGTTCATCTGACAACCCGGTATGCTCGTACAGGCTCAGCCATTCATGTTCGGCAGGCAGGCGTACCGGCTTGCCCGTTTTGCTGGATAGCCAGTGACAAAACGCTTTGGCTTCGTGGTAATTGACTTCGACCGGCCAGCTCCAGGGCATATCCACTTCTTCTGTCAGCAGGCGCAATCTCCAGCCATCGCCGTGTTGCACCCAGAATGCAGGATGCTTTGCCTGTGCATACTGCCGCCAGGCCAGGCCTTCTTCCTGCCAGTAGCTATCATTCTGGTAACCACCGGCTTCTACAAAATCCAGGAACTCTGCATTCGATGTCAGGTATTTTGCTGCCTGGAAGGCGGGGCTATGCGCTTTAAACTGGCCGTACTCATTGTCCCAGCCGTAATGTTCGGCAGACTTGGCTACTTCTATATCCCTGGCGGGAATATCCACCAGGCTGTTCACCGGTGCAGGCGCATCCAGTGACGGACAGGGCGCCCAGTCCGGTGATGATTGTACAAAATGCAGCGCGTGTTGCCGGATCAGTACCGAGCTGGTTTCCAGGTGGATGCGCTCATGCTCGATACACATCAGGATAGGCCACCATGGGCTATGCCAGTCTATCGGCAAGTCTAGCGGCAGGGTAGCGATGAGCTGGTCTACCACCTGGCGCACTTTTGCACGGTAATCCCTGACCTCTGCGGGTGTCGGCCAGCTGTAGTTATTGTCATTGACATCATCCCAGCTCATTTCATCGACGCCTATCGCAAACATCGACTCGAATTGCGGATTCACCCGTTGAGTGATCAACCCGGCCAGGATGAGTTTGTTGATAAAAAAAGTATTGGTATGGCCGTAATAAAAAATCAGCGGATGCCTTAAGGCAATCGGTTTGACGTAATAAGCTTGGTCACTCGCCAGCAGCTGGAACAACGCTTCATACACATCCGCAGTCTGGTGGAAATAAGCCCGTATATCCTCGCGGGTGAGGGATGTGTTCAAGAGGATGCTGCGATTGGGATGCTGGGTCATATTTTGTAATTATTAGATTCAATGGATGGATCTGTAGCGCCAATAAATTCGTTTGAAGAACAGATTAACAACATCTGGCATGCAGGGCTATTCTTTGTGCGATATTCAATCGCATTAGTTCAATTCCCACAACTGCAAGAACGTTAAAGAGGCATCCCCGATTTTGCGGCTATAGAAGTGCGGGTGTGAAAACTCCGACAACAGAATCAGCATCCGGCTGATAAATTGCGTGCCCTCTGTTCATTATTCTGTACATTCGGCAAAAAAGGAGATGGAAATGGCTAACGATCCAGAAAATGCCCCCGAGGTGGATCCGGAATCAGAGTCTGTCGTTGACAGCGATGATGACACAGTCATAGACCCGGATGACGAGCCTGACGATGAAGCGGTAGAGAAACCATTGAAGGATTCCGAAAACTTTATCCCCTCTGAAGAGCTTTAACGAACGCGCTTGAGTATTGTGATGCCTCAATCGCAAAAAATGCCCAATCGCAAAAATAAGTGTAGTGATCCCGCAATCATAAAAAATTGAATTGGAGATGATGATGGCTTTTGATTCAGCAGTGCCTGTAGAAGGCGTAGAAGAAAAATCCACAGTGGTGAAGAATGTGGATGAAGATACAAGGCAGCAGGAAGATGTGAAGGATAACCTGGGCAATCTGGCGAAAAACCCGGCGATTGACCGCAAGACCCCGCCCGATGTCGAGCCTGGTAAATTACCCGAGAATGACAAATAGAATTAAAAAATTAAATCGAAGGCTGCAGTTAGCAGCCTTTGATTTTTAGTCTAACTTTTTCTACGTTTCAGATATAACAGACTTAGTCCCGCCAATAGCATGGCCGGTGTATAGGGCTCAGGAACGATTGATGGTGGCCCGTCTGGGAATGGCTCAGGCACCGGGTTGGCGGTAGAGATGAATTGTGTTGCCAGGCCATAGCTCCCTTGGAAGAAGATATTCGGGGTGCCGCCTAAAGCGCCATTCACAAACCTGCTCATCAGAGAAGTACCCCCTGCGGCCAAGCCCATCCGCTCTATTCCCCCGCTGATATCCGTGATCCCGATCAGAAGATTTCCCGCATGCGGGTCGTACAGGTAAGGGGTGATGAAGGGAATCGTGATGTCGAAAATATCATTACCACTGGATGATAAGGAAATGGGGCCAGAAAACACGGTTACGGTATTCGTACCAAGATTGCCGGCAAATGAGGTCGCAGGTGCCTGGGCGGCGTAATCCCCATAGATCGAGCCTACACGGGTGAGCGTAGTGGATAGCGTCAGCGTGAAACTGAGGGGTGTGGAACCAAACGCGCCGCTGCCACCTTGTTCCGGCTTGAAACTGATGCCGGTGATCTCTACGGGGTCGGTGCCAAACTGGTAGTGGGAATAGAGTTGCTGATATTCGATCATTTCATTGACCGGGCAACTGCCGAATGGAAAGCAATTGCTGCTGCTGTCATAATCAAAGGTGATGTCTGCATATACCGGTTGGATTCCCGCTACAGAGAGCAGCAGGGCCGGAAACAGCGAGTAGACGAACAGCGAGTTAATAAGTGCGCCGGATTTATTGGAGAGTTTCATTGTATTTCCTTTTCAAAAAATACCCACTTCAACCAAATTGAAAATCAACTGCACCAGTGATAAAACGCATACCCATACTTGGTGTATGCCTACATTAAACCTGTTTGAAGCAATTGGATATAGCCGTGATGCCAATTGCAAATAAATTTACACTCATCAATTTTTCTGTCGTGTTTTATTTCTTGTGCAACCTGACATTCAATTGATCCACTACCTCCGCCCAGTCCGCATCTTTCAAGATCTCTTCCCGCAAAAAAGCTGCTTGCGCCGGTGTCCAGTACGGCGCTTCGGCGAGTGAGATATAGCCGGCCAGATGGCTATGGGTGCGGATGAAGTTTTCTATATCTTCATCACTTGAAGCTAAGCCTAGCTGGGCGAACAGGTTGTTCAGGGTGTGTAATGAAGCTTCCATGGTACTTACTCCTTGTTATTGTTAAATCAATTTTTCCATATGTGAGACGCGATGAGAAGTCATTTCTGACTGATCATTGTTGGACTAGTTGCTGAATGTGCATAGTGCCTTGGGTAAACCTCACTTTAGCGTAACAGTCACTCCTCCGAACTGGAGCCTCGCTGGTGGCCCGTGCTATCATGTGGCTTTGGCGATTCCGCTTTATTCTTCCATACCGTTATGACTTATTGTGTAGGCATCCTGCTGGAACAAGGGCTGGTGCTGGCTTCGGATACACGCACTAACGCAGGTGTAGACCAGGTAGCCATCGCTCCCAAAACGCATGTATTCGAACTACCGGGCGAACGCGTCATCGTGCTGCTCACCGCCGGCAACCTGGCGATCACACAATCGGTGGTCAACCTTTTGCGCGAACAGGTCAAAGAGCCCGAACATGATATTGCCAACCTGAACAATGTGCATTCCATGTTTGAAGCCGCCAGTGTGGTCGGCGCGGCGATGCGCAGCATCTATCACCGTGATGGTGAAACGTTGAAGGAACATGGCATAGATTTCACCGCCAGCATCCTGGTCGCCGGTCAGATCAAGGGCGAGAAGCCACGCCTGTTTCATGTCTATGCAGCGGGCAATTTCATTGAAGCCACTTCTGATACCCCTTACCTGCAAATCGGTGAAACCAAATACGGCAAGCCTATCATTGACCGCGTGATCAACCACCAGACCGATATGATGGAAGCGGTCAAATGTGTGCTGATCTCGTTTGATTCCACCATACGCAGCAATATTTCTGTGGCCATGCCTATAGACCTGATGATTTACCGTACTGACACACTGACCGCCGATTGCCGGCAACGCCTGACCGAACGCGACCCCTATTACGCCAGCGTGCATAAGGGCTGGGGCGAAGGGCTGAAAGCGGTGTTTTCTTCATTGCCTAATCCGGAATGGGGTAAATAATGAGTTACGGGCATTTATTTGTGATCTCTGCCGCCTCCGGCGCAGGCAAAACCAGCCTGGTACGTGCCATGCTGGCGCAGGACCCATTACTCAAGCTATCGGTTTCACATACTACCCGCGAGCCGCGGCCAGGCGAAGAAGACGGTATCCACTACCATTTTGTGCCTGAAGCAGCTTTCCTGGAGATTCTGGACCAGGGCGGCTTCCTTGAAAGTGCGCATGTGCACAGTGCCCGTTATGGCACTGCGCAAAGCGAGGTGCAAAGTGCGCTGGATGAAGGCCGCGACGTGATTCTGGAAATCGACTGGCAAGGCGCGCAGCAGATACGCAAGCTGTTTCCGGAAGCGACTTCCATCTTTATTTTGCCGCCTTCGATCGAAGCGCTTTCCCATCGCCTGAACACCCGCGGCCAGGATAGTGAGGAAGTGATCGCCAGGCGTTTGGCAGCAGCGCGTGAGGAGATGCGTCACGTGCATGAGTTTGATTATGTTACAATTAATGACAATTTTGACGTGGCATTGCAGGATTTGATCGCCATCGTGCGTGCCAAGCGCTTGCAGCTTGACCGCCAGGTTGCCTGCCACGCTTCGTTGATTCAATTACTCACCTGATACCAGCGCAATCCGCCGCTGATCTGTGATTCAAATATAAAGGTTTTTATGGCTCGTATTACTGTCGATGATTGCTTGGACAACATCCCTAACCGTTTTCAACTCACCCTGGTGGCCGCTTACCGCGCCAGGCAACTGGCCAACGGCTCCGACCCGTTAGTAGCTGGTTACGCCCAGAAAGACAAACCTACCGTGATCGCTCTACGTGAAATCGCAGCGGGTAAGATTGGCGTTGAATTACTGGAAAAAAAAGGCCAGGCTTAAGCAGTTATGCCGCACACCCAGGGTGAACATACCCATCGTAAGTCTAAATCTCCTTTAGAAGCTGCAGACTTACTCCCAGCTGACCGTGAGGACTCTCCCCTCACGCAGCTGATCCGCAAATACCTCAACGAAGAAGAAGTACAGCTGGTCTGGCAAGCGTACCGCTACGCCGAGCAGGCCCATGCCGGGCAAACTCGCAAAACCGGCGAACCCTACATCACCCACCCTATCTCTGTCGCCTGCATCCTGGCCAAACTGCACCTGGATCTGCCTACCCTGCTGGCCGCCTTGCTGCATGACGTGGTGGAAGACACCGAGGTCAACAGTGCGGAGATCGCCGAGAGATTCGGCAAGCAGGTAGCTGACCTGGTCGATGGCCTGACCAAGCTGGACAAGGTTGAGCTGCAAACCGCCACGCAGGCGCAGGCCGAGAATTTCCGCAAGATGCTGCTGGCTATGAGCCAGGATGTACGTGTGATCCTGGTCAAACTGGCGGACCGCCTGCATAACATGCAGACCATGGACGCCATGCGCCCGGAGAAGCAGAAACGCATCGCGCGGGAAACGCTGGATATTTATGCGCCTATCGCCAACCGGCTGGGGCTGAACCCTATCTTCCATGAACTGGAAGACCTGAGCCTTAAGTATCTATACCCCAACCGCCACCGCGTGATCGATAAAGCCATCCGCACCGCGCGCGGCAACCGCAAAGAAGTCATCAGCAAGATCCTGGAAGCTATCCAGAACCAGCTCAAGCACTACCATCTTGAATTCAATGTTGAAGGCCGCGAAAAGCACCTTTACAGCATTTACAAGAAAATGAGCGAAAAATCGATGAAGCTGTCGCAAATTGGCGACATTTACGGTTTTCGCGTGATCGTTAAAGACACCGCTGCCTGCTATCTGGCACTGGGTGCGTTACATGCCTTGTACAAGCCGATTCCCGGCCGCTTCAAGGACTATATTGCGATTCCCAAGGCCAACGGCTACCAGTCATTGCATACCACCTTGTTCGGCCCGTTCGGTACGCCTATCGAAGTACAGATACGCAGCCAGGAAATGCACAATATCGCCGATGCCGGTGTGGCCGCGCACTGGTTATACAAAACCACTGACGCGCACCTGACCAAGCTGCAGCAGCAAACCCACCAGTGGCTGCAACGCCTGGTGGAGATCCAGACCGAGAGCGACGACAGCCATGAGTTCCTCGAGAACTTCAAGGTCGACCTGTTCCCTGATGAGGTATATATCTTTACCCCCAAGGGCAACATCATGGCCTTGCCGCGCGGCTCTACTGCGGTCGACTTCGCCTACGCCGTGCACTCTGATGTAGGCAACAGTTGTGTGGCGGTGAAGATCAATAACGAACTGGCGCCGTTGCGTACTGAAATGCGCAATGGTGACCATGTGGAAATCATCACCGCACCACTGGCGAAACCTAACCCGGCCTGGCTCAATTATGTGGTGACCGGCAAGGCGCGTTCGCATATCCGCCATTACCTGAAAACGGTAAAAGTAGAAGAATCTGCCCAGCTCGGCGAGCGCATGCTGAATGTGGCGTTACGTGCGATGCATATCCAGCCGGGTGATATTTCTGACAAGCAATGGCAAAAAGTCATGAATGACTACGGTGCCAAAACCCGGCAGATGATCCTGACCGATATCGGGCTGGGCAAACGCAACAGCCTGATGGTCGCGCACCAGTTGCTGGCACACCCGGCCGAAGCGGAAGAAAAAACCGGCAAGACGCTGGATACCATCACCATCCGTGGATCGGAAGGCATGGCGGTACAGTTTGCACCGTGCTGCCGCCCTATCCCGGGAGACCCTATCCTCGGCTTTATCAACAAGGATAAAGGCCTGGTGATCCATACCCACGATTGCCCGGCTATCCGTAAATTCAAGCTGGACCCGGAAAAATGGCTGGACGTGGAATGGGATGCCGACCCGAAAAAACTGTTCAGCGTCAACCTGCGCATCACCGTGGTGGATGAACGCGGCATGCTGGCCAAGATCGCCGCCACTATTTCCAGCGCCGATGCCAACATTGATAACGTCAGCGTCGAATCCAGCGATGGCAGCCAGTATTCCAATGTGAACTTCACCCTGCAGGTGCACAACCGTGTACACCTGGCGACTCTGATCCGCAATCTGCGCAAGATCCAGCAGATCGTGCGTATCAACCGGGTCAAGGGCAACCAGCTGGAACAACGCATCCAGTAAGCGGCGGGTGAATGGCCAGCATGCCTTCCTTGAGCGACATCCGAGGGTTCACCCCTGCCGTGTGCAGCCAACTGGCAAAACTGGGCATAAGCTCGCCGCAGGCCTTGCTGCTGCACTTGCCGCTGCGCTATCTGGATGAAACCCATGTCACCGCCATCCGTGATCTGCGCCTAGGCGAACAGGCCCAGATCGAAGGTGTAGTGGTGGATAACGAAGTCAGCTACAAGCCGCGCAAGATGCTCAATGTGCGGGTGCAGGATGACTCAGGCATCATCAACCTGCGCTTTATCCATTTTTATCCCAGCCAGATCGCCGCCATGCAGACCGGCACCCGTATCCGTGCGTTTGGTGAAGTGCGGCCTGGCTTTTTCGGTTACGAAATGGTGCACCCGCAACAACGCAAGGTGAAAGAAGATACCCCGGTCAACACTGCGCTGACGCCCGTTTACCCGACCACCGCCGGCCTGAGCCAGAACACTATCCGCAAAGCCGTCAACCTGGTACTGCAGCCTGAACACCTGCAGGAAACCCTGCCTGACTGGGTGTATGCAGCACTGCAAATGCCGGACTTTGCCAGCAGCCTGCAGCAGTTGCACCAGCCCAGCCCGGAGATAGCCCTGTCGACATTGGAAGACCATAGTCATCCCGCCTGGCAGCGGCTGGCTTATGATGAGCTGCTGGCGCAACAGCTATCCATGCGCCAGCACTACGCCCGCCGCAAGCAGTCTCGTGCCCCGGCCACGCCTTTGTCACAGACACTCAGCGCCCGTTTGCTGGACAGCCTGCCGTTTGCACTCACCGCGGCACAGCAAAAAGTCATGACCGAGATCAGCCATGACCTGAGCCAGCCACACCCCATGCAGCGCCTTTTATTAGGCGATGTAGGTAGCGGTAAGACTATTGTTGCCTGCCTGGCGGCTTTGCAGATGATAGAACAGGGCTGGCAGGTGGCCATGATGGCCCCTACCGAGATCCTGGCCGAGCAGCATTACAAAAAACTCAGCAGCTGGTTAACGCCGCTGGGCATTGAGATAGCGTGGCTGACCGGCAGCCAGAACAAAAAAGCACGTGAGCAATCACTTGCACGTATCGCCAGTGGCGAAGCCATACTGGCAGTGGGTACCCATGCCCTGTTCCAGGAAGATGTCGCTTTCAAGCAATTAGGCCTGGCCATAGTCGATGAACAACACCGCTTTGGCGTGCACCAGCGGCTGGCACTGCGCAAAAAAGGCCAACGCAGTGATCTTGAACCGCACCAGCTGATGATGTCGGCCACGCCTATCCCGCGTACGCTTTCCATGAGTTATTACGCTGACCTGGATGTTTCCGTCATTGATGAGCTGCCGCCCGGCCGAACGCCGGTAGCGACCAAGCTGGTGGCAGATGACCGCAGGGACGAGATCCTGCAGCGGGTGCGCGAAGCCTGCGCGCAAGGCCACCAGGCTTATTGGGTGTGCCCGCTGATCGAAGAGTCTGAGACCCTGCAATTACAAACCGCCAACGATACTTACGCGCATATGCAACAGGCCTTTTCCGAGCTGAACGTCGGCCTGGTGCATGGCCGCATGAAGCCCGCCGAAAAACAGGCGGTGATGCAGGCATTTGCCGCCAATGAAATGCATTTGCTGGTAGCGACCACGGTGATTGAAGTAGGTGTAGACGTGCCGAATGCCAGCCTGATGGTGATCGAGCATGCCGAGCGCATGGGGCTCAGCCAGCTGCACCAGCTGCGCGGCCGCGTCGGGCGTGGCTCGGCGAAAAGTACCTGCATTCTCTTGTATAGCAAGCAGCAATGTTCACAGATAGGCCGTGCCAGGCTGAAAGTGATCTACGAAAGCAATGATGGTTTCCAGATCGCGCAGGCAGACCTGCACCTCCGCGGCCCCGGTGAAATGCTGGGGACGCGCCAGAGCGGTGTGCCGATGTTGAAGATTGCCGACCTGGAACGCGATTTCGAGTTGCTGACCAAAGCCAAGCACATCGCCGATCAACTGTTGTCGCGTGCACCGGAAACGGTGGCTGCTCATTTGCAGCGCTGGCTCAGTCATGGCGACGAACTGGTCAAGGTTTAGATATCGATGGTTTTTGGCCTTGGTTTGGCCCTGGACTGCTTTTTGGCGGGTATATCGATCAACGGCGCCGGACCGGGTTCATTGGCAAAAGCTGCAAGCAGGCTGGCCTCGAACTCGGCAAGCGGCAATGGGCGGCTATACAGATAGCCTTGGAACAAGTGGCACCCCATGGCCTGTAACAGGGCTTGTTGCGGCTGCATCTCCACCCCTTCGGCAATCACACTGTGACCCAGGTTTTTCGCCATATTGATAATGGTTTCCACAATAAAACTGTCATAGGTATTGTGCTGGATATCCTTGATAAAACTTTTATCGATTTTCAGTTCATCCAGCGGCAACCGCTTTAGCACCGACAACGAAGACTGGCCGGTGCCAAAATCGTCCAGCGAGAATGTCATCCCCAGCGCTTTGAGTGCCTGGATTTTGACGATGATCTCTTCCACATTCCTCACCATCAGACTTTCGGTCAGCTCTAGCCGCAGCAAACTCGGGTCACAGCCACTGTGCAGCACAATGTCACTGACCATTTGCACAAAATCCGGCTGGTTGAACTGCACTGCGCTGACATTGACCGAAAGCGTCAGTGTGCGCGTCAGTTTCGCATCTGCCCATTGCTTGAGTTGCTGGCAGGCCTGCTGCAGTACCCACTGCCCTATCGGCACGATCTCGCCGGTTTCCTCCGCTATCGGGATAAACTGATCGGGCGGGATCATGCCCAATGCCGGATGCTGCCAGCGCAATAATACTTCCGCACCGATAGCCTGATGCGTTTCATCTACCTGGACCTGGAAATACAACAATAGCTGGTTACCCTGCAGAGCGAACGCCAGGTCATTCTCCAGCGTGGCGCGCATTTCAATCGCCGGGTGCAGTAGCTCGTCATACATCTGGATGCTATTCAGGTTATCGGATTTCTTCGCCTGGTACATGGCTATATCCGCACGCCTGAGCACCTCTTCTTCACTGTAATCATCGCCATGAAACAGGCAAATGCCTATGCTGGGTGTTGTACGGTATTTGCTTTGCTGCAACTGGAAAGGTTGGGAAAACACGCCCATCATTTTCTCTGCCGTCACCTGCGCAGCCCTGACCGCTTCGGCCTTGTCGCTACCAAGCTCATCCAGCACGGCAATGAATTCGTCGCCACCCATGCGCGCTATGGTGTCTTTTTTGCGCAAGCACTGCTGCAACCTGGCCGCCACCTGCTGCAACAACTCGTCGCCGGCCTGGTGACCCATGCTGTCATTCAGGCCTTTGAAATTATTCAGGTCCAGCGATAACACCGCACCATGGCATTGCCCGCGCGCGCATCGCACAAAGGCCTGCTGCAAGCGGTCTGACAGCAAACGCCGGTTGGGTAACCCGGTCAGGAAATCGTAATAGGCCAGCTGGTGGACTTTTTTGTTATCGAGGTTGGAAGTAATGCGCAACGAGATATTCTCGCGCAGGCTTTTCGCCAGCGCATGCCCCGCCACTGTCACATAGACCACATACACGATAAACAGTACCGCCAGCGCAATAGACACTGCCGTGCCATGTGTGAGGAAGCGCGGAATCATGAATACCACGATGCCGCCGGAGAACAGGTTGGTCGTCAGGCTATCTACAGAGTAGATAATAATGCCGGCACCAGACACCCCTACCAGCGCAAAAATCAGGAAAGCCTGGTTGGCAGGAGCTGCTTCGGGGAACAGTAATATACCGGCCAGACCCCAGGCCAGGCCGCAAAAACCGGTATTGAAACGGAACCATTGCAACCAGCGCTGGCTATGCTGTGTACGCCGCTGATCCTTGTAATACTTGAAGGTGAGGTAACCACGGCTGCCATAGGCACTCAGGAAAATGACAGACCAGATGACAAGAATGGCAGGATTGATCAGGTGAAGTTGTGTGAGTAAAAGCGCGGCCATGACCACGATGGCAGCCATCAGTGATCTACGATTATTCGCATACAGCATTTCCACGATTTCTGCGTTTAATGCTGCTGATTCCGCCGCTTTATCCAACTTGCGACCCCCTGAGTGTAGTTATGTACTATTCAACGGTATTTCGGCTCTACACTTTAATTGATGCCTGACGTATTGATATCCAGACATTCATGTTCAGATCATGCGCTTTAATATAGTCAAACACACTATTCCAGGGGGAGTTTTACGAAAGATTAATCAAAATTGGTTTAAATAAGACAGCTAATTAACGATGCAGCCAGTTTCTCATTAACTTTGCATAGCGTGGCATGACTACATAGACCATCAGCATGACGACCACACCGGTAATGACCAGCGTATGCAACCAGTGATTTTGCGGAAATCCCACTCTGTCCATCACCGGGATCATCGCCAGCGACACCAGGCTGACCAGCGGGAAAATGGCCGACCAGGTCATTAAGAATTGCTTCCAGCGCACAGGCACCAGCGCTTTGGCTGCTTCCGGCACAAACAGGAAATCCAGGCCGCTTTTGATCTGGTAGCTGTCTTTGGCACTCAGGATATGTTCAATCTTTGCAATCAGTTGTTGTCTGCTGGCTGACGCCATCCATTGCTTCAAGTTGTGTTCACTGTCATAGCGGATGATCACCGAATAAGTATCCGAGTAACCGGCGATCGGGCGTATCAAATGCCAGTCCAGCGCACCTTCTGAGGCGCGGCAGGCCGGGCCGATCTCTTCCAGCCATTGTTCATAAGCGGCTTGCTGCGCCTCGCTGACGCGATGAGTAATGATGGCACTGGCACCATGTTGCATGGTGATGGAATCTTGCTGGCTCATATTTGAGGTCCTTTCTTATATGTTTAAAGCTGGCGCTTTGAACGGGATCATCACGGCGTTTCTTTAAACTGTGTTTTTAATTCTGAAACTGCCACCTCTATAAAAGCGCGTAATTTTGGCGGCATAAAACGCTGTTGCGGATATACCAGATGCACGGCATCTGCGCGCCCTGACCAGGCTGGCAATACCCGCAACAAATGCTGGCTACGCTGCGCAGGCTGGCAGATAAAGGTCGGCAACAAGGCAACGCCCTGCCCATTTTCAGCCATCGCCTTGATCACACCTATGCTGTTCACCAGCGTACGGCCACGCATGGGCACACTTATTTCACTATGCTCATTGGTCAGCAGCCATTGCTCGCGGCCCATCGGGCTGAATTGCAGGCATGTGTGCGCATGCAAATGCGGTGGCGCTTCCAGCGGTGGTGCCTGCTGTAAATATTGCGGACTGGCAAATAAGGCCCATTGAATGGATCCCAAGGATTTGGCAATCAGGCTGGAGTCGCGTAACTCGCCGGTGCGGATCGCCACATCCACGCCTTCAGCGATCAGGTCGATATAGCGGTCGGTTAATAACATCTCCATCTCCAAATCAGGAAATTCTGTTTGTACCCGCCTCACCAAACCCGCCAGTAAAGCATCACCCAGATCGGCAGGTGCGGTGACTTTTAAGGTGCCTTGTGGCTGTAACCGCGCAGCATCGAGTGCGGCTTCGGCTTCCAGCAAATATCCCAGTCCGATGGATGCCTGCTCAAAATAAAGCGTGCCTGCTTCGGTCAGATGCAATCGCCTGGTCGTACGTTGCAACAGAGTGACGCCCAGCCTTTTCTCAAGCCGCGCCACCCTCGTACTGATAGTAGAGGTCGGCAACCCTAATTGGCGCGCCGCGGCACTAAAGCTCCCGGCCTGCACCACCTTCACAAATACCGCTGCCTCGTTGAAATCCATGATTGTTCAATTAAATGAAAAGTAATTTCACATTTAACCATCTAGTGCATGAAAAGTCATCTGTTTATAGTGTGAACCATCGCAACACGACATGAATTCACAAGGAGCACATCATGAAAAAACTGGCTTTTATCAAACGCAGCAACGGTAACCACTGGGTAGGCGATGGTTTCCCTGTACAGAGCATTTTTTCCTACCGTGATATCGCGGAAGAAATGTCTCCGTTCCTGCTGATGGATTATGCAGGCCCGGCACGTTTCGAGCCGACCGAGCAACGTCGCGGCGTGGGCCAACACCCTCACCGTGGTTTTGAAACAGTGACCATCGTTTACGACGGCCAGGTCTCACACCATGACTCCACCAATGCCGGCGGCACCATAGGCCCGGGGGAAGTGCAGTGGATGACCGCCGGTAAAGGCATTATCCATGAGGAATACCATGGTGATGATTACGCTAAAAGTGGCGGCCCGTTCGAGATGATACAGCTGTGGGTCAACCTGCCGGCCAAAGACAAAATGACCCGGCCAGGTTACCAGGGCATCACCAAAACGGAGATCCCGGAAGTGGCATTGCCGGACGAAGCAGGCAAGGTGCGCGTGATCGCCGGTGACTATGCGGGTAACACCGGCCCGGCCAAGACCTTCAGCCCTATGAATGTATGGGATGTACGCCTGAATGCCGGCACCCGCACTGTGTTCACCCTTCCTGAAGGCCACACCACTGCGATTTTCGTACTGAAAGGCGCAGTGAAAACCGGCAGCGTGCATACCATACGCCCTTCTGAACTGGCCGTGATGCAGCGCGAGGGGACTGAGCTGGTATTGCAGGCACAGCAAGACACCGTGTTGTTACTGCTGAACGGTGAGCCACTGAATGAACCGGTAGTTGGTCATGGCCCGTTCGTCATGAACAGCTGGGAAGAGATAGACCAGGCCATTAATGACTACAACCTTGGCCGCTTTGCGACCGCGTAACAAATCTTTATTTAACTAACGTTTCACACACTAAAACTATATTTTTTTGAGAGGATTCACCATGAACAACAACAAACCTTACGTACGCCTGGACCGTGACAATGCCGTGGTATTGCTGGTCGACCACCAGGCCGGCTTGTTATCGCTGGTACGCGATATCGAGCCGGACCGTTTCAAGAACAACGTGCTGGCGCTGGCGGATGCGGCCAAGTTCTTCAACCTGCCGACCATACTCACCACCAGCTTTGAGACCGGTCCGAATGGCCCGCTGATGCCGGAGTTGAAAGCCTTGTTCCCGGATGCGCCTTACATCGCCCGCCCCGGCCAGATCAATGCATGGGATAACGAAGACTTCGTCAAGGCGATCAAAGCCACCGGTAAAAAGCAATTGATCATTGCCGGTGTGGTGACCGAAGTATGTGTGGCTTTCCCGGCACTCTCGGCGATTGAAGAAGGCTTTGAAGTATTTGTGGTGGGCGATGCTTCCGGCACATTTAACGAGTTGACCCGTGATGCTGCCTGGCGCCGCATGGAAGCCGCCGGTGCGCAGATGATGACCTGGTTTGGCGTGGCCTGCGAACTGCACCGCGACTGGCGCCGCGATATCGAGGGCCTGGGCGCTTTATGCGCCAATCATATCCCCGACTACCGTAACCTGATGACAGCCTACAACACTTTGCAGGCAAAGTAAGCATTAAAGTGAAAGAATAAAAAAGACCCTTGAAGGGTCTTTTCCTTTTCGGAGAATGCAGGGTTACTGCGTCTTTAACAAAGTAAAGATAATCCTACAAATTATTAAGAAAAATCCTTATTAAAAATTTACAGTCGCAAGCGTAACCTGTAATTGTCGCGTTTGAAATGAATTCTTTCATGTTCACAACAAGACAAACACGGCAGCCTCAGCGGCTGCCGTTTGCACTCTTAAATATTAGCTCATCATAGGAGTACCGTCATGCCAAAAGGATCCAGTCCAAAACGTGAACGCGAGTATGACAAGTTAAAAACAGAGTTCAAAAAAGAGCATCGCTATCCTGGTCGCGAAGAAGAGGTCGCTTCCCGAATCGTTAATAAGCAACGCAAACGTGCTGGCGAGACTAAAGAGTGATAAGAAAAGTAGTGATAGCAACAGATTTAGAACGATCACAGATTTGAACGACAACAGGTTTAGAACTAAAAGTTAAGCGAAACAAAAATTGATCAAGAAATGTTTTCCCTGGAATGAAACTTTATAGCCGTCAATATAACTAATAGTATATTAAGGTTCGTTGCACTTCCTTAATAGCTGACTTTTGTTTTAAAAATTATATAAATTTTTAAGAAGCGATCTTGAGTATGGGTCTGGTGGATGCGGAAAACGCGCACCAGTCTGATAAACAAAAAGCTTGAGTTTGGGAAGCGGGGTTTGTATGCAACGTACCAATAACATCGGAATATCCCCCCTGAGCTATCAGCCAGCCTACGAAGTGCTGGAAGAGAACGAAATCCAACGCAGACACAGTCTGCAATCCACATTGCGGAAAATCTCCGAAACCAATGACAGACACTCTGTCTATTCCACACGCAGTGTCCACACCAGAAGCCATGGCCTGATCTCTGCTGAAATGGAAATCTACGATAATCTGCCGGAATTCCTGGCACAAGGCATGTTTGCGACGCCGAAAAAGTTGCCGTTGGTGATGCGTTTCTCTACCGTGCCCGGCGACATACTGAATGACAAGCTGTGCACACCACGCAGTCTGGCGATCAAGATCCTGGGGGTCGAAGGCGAAAGACTGACCGGTAGCGAAGAGGCCACCACGCAGAACTTCCTGTTTGTGAATGGCTCCAGCTTTTTGTCATCCAGCGTGCAGCAATTCATGTCCAACCTGAAGATTCTGGCGACTACCGAAAACTCGCCTGAATTCAAGCGTTTCCTCTCGCAGATCATGCGTGCGACTTCCAAACTGATCGATTCTCTCAGTGGCGGCCGCCAGCGCCTGCTGAATTGCGAAGGCCAGCCTGAAACCAATATCCTGGGCGAAACCTATTTCAGCCAGGACCCTATCCTGTATGGCGATTACATGGCTAAAGTGGCACTGGTGCCTATCGCACCCGCATTAATGGCGCTGACCAATAAGCCCATAGACATCAGTTTTGCCTCGGATAGCCTGAAAAAATCAGTGGTGGATTTCTTCATCACCAACACTGCGGTATGGGAATTGCGCGTACAGCTTTGCACAGACATCAACAAGATGCCGATAGAAGATTCTTCAGTGATATGGTCTGAAGACGTGTCGCCTTACCTGCCGATCGCCAGGATCACCGCCAAACCGCAGATCGCCTGGAGCCCTTACCGTTCCAGAGTGGTCGATAACGGCATGATGTTCTCGCCATGGCACGGCATCAAATCGCACCGCCCGCTGGGTTCTGTTACCCGTCTGCGCAAAATGAGTTATGAGATGTCTAAAAACTCGCAGGGCATTGCGACTGCACTGCCGATTTGTGAACCGACTAATCTGGACGATTTATGCTGACCAATTGCATGTAGAAAAATTGCGTGTTGAAGAATGGCTAACTAAAAGTCCTGAATAAAAACGGCGACATTCAGTCGCCGTTTTTATTTTGCTTACACTACCTGCACAAGCATGCTTTAAGCAGTTTTGCGCCATCTCATTCGATACGCCAGCAGATCTGGCAGGTAAGTCGCCATCACCAGCAAAGCTGCCAGCGTCAGGAACAGCCATTTCACCGAATAGCTGGTCACAAATTTCGCCGCCGGGGTTTGTGACTGCACGAACTCATAAAATGCCGGCTCATCCACGCCTGCTATATATTGGCCCTTGATGTCAGACGCCAGTTCTTTCAGATGCTCCACGTCCAGGCTGGATAAATAGCGGTCGAATTCGGCATAGGCCACCGGCGGGTCCGGGTCATCCTTGCTGGCATCGTTGTAATTGACGCCCCCACCGGCACTCTCTGCCGCCGCATCCGTTCCCCAGTAGCCGACAAATTTGTTGTTGGCATTGAAGCGTTTGATAGGTGCCGGTTCCGTGCCACCCACGCCGATAAAGATCACATGCTTGCCTATGCGCACATCACTGATATCCAGCTTGTTGATACCGTTGGCTTTTGGTGCTTCATCGCCATCGGTGAAAAACAGCATCTGCGCCGGGATATTCAGGTAATCAAACGTCGCCTCGGCCGCTTTTACGCCAAAGGTCATGCGGCTGTTCCCGCTCCAGGCCATGCGCCATTCCAGGTGGTTGATGCTGTCGGTAATGATATCGAAGTTAGCGCATACTTCCAGTGGCATAAAAAGCAGGGCTACATTCTCTGCCGCAAATACGCCTACACTGACATAGGTGCCGCAAGGCGAAGTCTTCACCACCTGCCGCATCAGATGCTGTGTATAGGCCAGCCGGGTGACCGGCTTGTCGGCTATCTTCATATCTTCGGCATTCATGCTCTGCGAGATATCCGCCAGCAGCAGATAGTTATGCACTTCCTGTTTGAGCTGTATCTCCGGTTTGACCAGGGCCAGCACCAGGAAAATCATGGCACCGACCAGTAAAGCGGTTTCGTAGTGCTCTTTCAACAGACGCAAAAATCTCATGGCAGCCCCTGCGGCAGGTTACTGATCTCCAGGCCAGACGGATCCTGTGGCACGGTTTTGATATGCCTGGGAATCACGCCATGCAATAAACTCAGATTGAATTTAGCTGGCTGATTGGCCGGATCCAGTCTCAACGCCTGCTCGTAAGAAGCGCGTGCCTGCAGGTAATCGAATTTGGCCTGCTCCTGGAGTGAGCCATCCGCTTCGACCAGGCGCTGCAGACCGGAACGGAACAAATGGTTGCCGATATTGAAATGTATCTGCGACTTCAATGCCTGGTCCGGTTCGAATACCTGCTCGTCCTGCTTTTTCGGTGCTTCCAGCAACTGGCCGAAATTCTGGCTGGCATGTTTGAAATTGCCGGTCTTGCCTTGCTGGTAAGCATCGGCGAATTTCTGGTGGAACGGAAAGGAGTCACCCTCCAGCACCTCGCCGCGCTGTAATACGCTGTTGGCATGTGCGATGCGGTTCACCTGGAAGCCTTCGTAGACAGTGCCGGCCAGGCCGACGAAGAACAGCAAACCCAGCACTTGATTCTTACGCGTTAAAGGGTTCTTACGCGTTAACGGGTTTTTATGCTTAACATGTTTCATTCATACACCCTCAGATTTTTAATCCCCAGTATCAATAACACCAGCACCAGCGCACTGATCACGAACACTTTTGAATAATCGAAGCCGGCGATGGTCTCGGTATATTTGATGACCTTTTTCTCCCGCGAATCGATGTCATTGATCGCCGACTGCAAGGTTTCCGGATTGTCGGCTTCATAAGCCTTGTATTTCAGCCCCAGTGACTGGAAGTATTTATGCAGCACGATAGAGTTAGGCGTGCGGCCCTCTTCATATTCATCCTTGGAGAAAATACTGGCTTCACCCGGCTCACGTAACATGATCCAGTAGATACTCAGCTTGCGGCTTTTCAGGCGTTCACTGAGCAGGAATTTCACACGCGGGCTCAGTTTGCCGGCACCGTCAGACAGCAGGATGATGGCGCGTGAACCGGAGTTCTGGATGTTATCGAACAGGCCTACCGCTTCAGTCAGCCCGGCACCGATATTGGTCTGGTTCAATGACGGGCTGGTCGCCGCGACGATCGCGGAGTGGATCGCATCACGGTTGGTGGTGATCTTGATGCCATACAGCGCCGAGTTGGTGAAACCGACCACACCCATCATGTCGTTAGGCCGCGAATCAATGAACTGCGTGATGATGCGGCGCGCAGTGGCGGATTTGATCTCTGCCACATGCCCGGAAGAGTCACCGGCAAACGGGTGGTCCATACTCACGCTGCGGTCTATCACCATCACCGTCTGTGCGCCCTTGCCTACCCGCGGCACCTGTTCATCAGAACCTCTTGGAGAAGCCAGCGCAATCACGATGCACAGCAACAGCAATGACATCACCACCTTCACCGCCAGGTTGAGCCGGTCAGAAAAAAGGTCTTCCGGCATGAGTTCCAGCCAGCTGTAATGCTGCCCCTGGTGGCCTTTTAACCAGAATGGCAGCAGCGCGATCGGCAACAGCGCAAATGCCCACGGATGCAGAATGATCATGCCACGCCCCGCTCGCAATCACGCAGCCGTTTACTAAGCTGCACCAGTTGCGCGATCACCTGCTGGCTATCGCGGCCTTTTACGTCATAAAGTGACTGATTGGAAGCCTCAAAGAATTGTGTGATCTCCTGCTGCATGCCTTTGAAGCCAGGGCGCAAGCTGACGAACGCTTCCACATCGCGCGCAAAGATATTGGCACCGTAATGCTGGTTAAATGCCTGATGCAGGTAGACCAGCGCTTTCTTCTCTTCAACTGCCGTTTTCGGTTTGGAGGATTTCGCCAGGCGCTTGAGCTGACGGTGTGCACGCGCAAACGCACCACCCATAAACGGTAACCAGTGACCATCAGCATTGATATAAAGCAGTGCCGCCAGGCTGGCGAGTAGCAAAGTTAAAAACAGACCTAAGCGTTGCTGGTCAGCACGACTATCAATCAATGGCGTTTTAAACTCTGGTAATAGATTTTTCTTGGCCGTGGCAGTACCACCAGTCACCAGTGGCGAGAACCAGAACCCCCAGGCCGGTACTTCTACCGTGCTGGCAGCCGCTCCGGTGAATGTGAGTTTTTCTGCGGGCAGATGCATCACGCTGGGCGTAGTGCTGACCGCAAACACCTGGTAACGCAGTTGCAGGGTGTATTGAGTGTGGCCGGATTGCGGCTGGCTTTGCAGCGCCACCCCGACCAACTCAATGCCGTCATGCTTGCTGCCTTTTTTGGGCAAGGCATTTTCGGCCAGTGTCATCGCTGTTGGCGCGTCCACTACCACCGTCCTGCTCAGCACATCACCGATATGCACACCATAGCTCGATGGCGGATTGGTCACCTTCAACGTGGGTTGCGATACCGGCTTGTCTGTTGGCGCTGCTTCTTCTGCCAGCACGGCCGGGGCCGTGAACAGCAGGCTGGCGACTAGGACCAGGCGTTGCAGCGCACTGGATTCAGTCTTAATTGAAATCTGATTTAGCATAGTTGTATATTTCGCGTTTAGATGTTTGCCGCATGTGACCGTTTACATACTTGGGTCACATGGCCTGTTCAAAATAATGCGTCATCAGCTCCGGCCGGTAATCGCCGTGCATAAACAACGCCGGGCTATCAAAGCGCAGGAAAAGGGCTTCCAGTGCCAGCCTGCGCGCCTTGAATGCGTCCAGGAATTTAGCCTTTACTTCGCTACGGAAAAACAGCGTGCGGTTGCGCCCGCTTTCCAGGTCTATCATGGTGCCAAAGCCGAACTTGGGCAGTTTTTTGTATTCCTCATCGTCCCACAGCACGATCGGGATCACTTTGTGCGCCGACATCGCTGACAAGGTTTTCTCAATCACGCTGAGCGGCATATGAAAGTCGGAAATCCAGAACACCAGCGCCCGGGTCTGGCCTAAAAAATTAGGCATATCGGTCACGCCTTCCACCCCTATGCGCAGATGCTGGTAGTCATGCAGTGTGGCGATGGTGGCTTTGCTCTGGTGCAGGTTGCGGCTTAACGGCAAGGTGTAGTCTTCCAGCACCTGCTGGTTGTAGCCGATAAAGCCGAACAGATCCCCGGCGTGATAAGCCGAATTCGCCACCGCTGTCGCTACTTCAATCGCGGTATCCAATTTACGTTTATGGCCACGGAACTGCATGGAACTGGACAGATCACACACCGCATAAATAGGCGTGGTGCTGTCCTGATTGAACTGCCGCACCTTCACCTGCTCGAACGGGTCGCGTATGGTCTGGCGCAGATCCATGCGCCGCGCATCCGGGTAATCGACCAGGTTCACCGTGCCGCGATAATCCGAGCCTATGCCGCGCTGAGTACCGGCATGATCGCCCAGCTGTATGCTGTCCGACTTCCAGCCGATCACATACTCGAAAGGCCGCGCATAGCCCGCTTCATCGCCTGGCACCGGCGCTTTCTTATCGGCTTTTTTGAATGAACGTATCATCTGCTTTTCTTTGCCTCTGCTTTATTTGGCCTGGTTAAGCCGCTTTGCTGAAGCTCAGGCTGGGCACCGCAATCGTGCGGATGATGTTATTGGTCAACTCGCGTGCCAGTGCTGTACGGCGGTTTTCATATGCCGCGTTGAATACCAGGCGGTGCGAGATCACTTCGTGGAACACGGCATGAATATCTTCCGGATACAGGCTGTCGCGGCCATTCAGCCAGGCATTCACGCGCGCCGCTTTCATCAGCATGCCCATACCGCGCGGGCTGGCCCCGGCCTGGATCAAACGCGAGATATCCACGCTATCCATGGTCACGCCGAATTTTTCCGGGTTCACCGTCGCATCCCACAAGTCCATGGTGTATTCCTCCAGCACATCGCTGGATTTGATGTGGTCCTGCAGGCGGTCAGAAAACGCATTCAACTGGTCGAATTTGAGGATATCGCTCTCCACCTGTTGCGTCAGTTTTTCGGCATGCTGGAACTTGGTATTGAACACCAGTGACTTTTTCATTTCACGGTCAGAAGGTGTCTCGATCGGGATCTCCATCATGAAGCGGTCACGCGCCGCAGACGGGATCTCAAACGTCTCGTTCTTCTCCACCTGGTTTCGGTCAGCGAACACGATCATGTGCGGCATGCGGTATTCTTTTTTGAAGGCGCTGATATGGCGCTCTGCCATCACGCGCAACATCAGCGCATGCACTTGTGGCCGGGCGCGGTTGATCTCGTTGAAGAAAAATACGGATAAATCTTCACCGGCACGCAGCAGCGGGCCTTCATCGATCTGCGGGCGGCCATCCGGACCTAAAAACGTGTGGTAAATCAGGTCGTTCGGCATCAGGTCCACCGTACCTTCGATACGCTCGTAAGCGCCGCCGATACCGCGCGCAATCGATTGCAGCAAGGTGGTTTTACCAACACCGACGCCACCATCCAGCAACACATGGCCCCGGGCAAAAATCGCCGTGTTCATCAAACGGATGGCTTTGCTCTGGCCCACGATCACCTGATTCACCTGCTTTTCTAGGTTCAGGGCATGGCTGCGCCAATCTGCCAGTTGGGAGTCTAAATTAGGTGACATGGATTGTTTCCTTTACTAAACGCGATTAAAAGTGCGCTCAGCTGGTCATACTTTTTGAGCGATTTATCTCATTAACAAGATGTTTCAAAAATGTAACAGAATGTAACTAGTCCACAATCCTCCAGTTTCGAGAACTTTGCTGGTCCAGTTGAATATGAGATATAGTGGTGGTCAGATAATCCAGATTCGCCATAAAAGAAAGGGAATTTTTCCCGCCGTGATGTAAGAATCAAAAACACAGGCGGCATAAAATTTTGCATCAGGAGATGAAATGCTACGTTCGTGGAGTCTTAAATTAACCATCACCGAAACTTCCGGCCTGCCGGTCTACCTGCAGATCGCCCAGCAGATCATGGAAGAGATCCAGCGCGGCCGACTCGCACCTTCCACCGCCATGCCGGGCACGCGTGAGCTGGCCGAGATACTCAAGGTCAACCGCAAAACGGTGATCCTGGCCTATGATGAGTTGATCGCCCAGGGCTGGCTGGTGTCCGAGCAACGCAGGGGTTCGTTCGTATCCGCCAACCTGCCCAACTTCAACGCGCAGCCGCAAACGGCTAAAACCAATAAACAACCGGCCAACGTGGTTGAAGGCACTGACCATCCGCTGCTGAATTACCAGTCACCGGAAGCCGGCGTGATCGACTTTAATGATGGCATCCCCGATTCCCGCCTGATCCCGTTCAATATCCTGTCCCGCGCTTTCCGCCATGCCTTGATCGGCTCCAGCAAAAACCTGGGCTATGGCGACCCGCGCGGCACGCTGGCGTTGCGACAATCGATTGCCACCATGTTGAATATGGAAAGAGGCCTGAGTGTGGATATAGACCAGATCTGTATCGCGCGTGGCAGCCAGATGGGTATTTTCCTGGCGGCAAGGGTACTGACCCGCCCGAATGATTTTGTGGTGGTGGAACAACTGAGCTACCCCGCCGCCAAAGAAGCGTTCCGGTCCTGCGGCGCCAATATCCTCACCGTGGGGCAAGACAAACGCGGCATCGATGTCGTTGCGCTGGAAAAACTGTGCAAGCAACACCCTATCCGCGCCATCTATGTCACGCCGCACCACCAGTTCCCCACCACCGTGATCATGACTGCCGAGCGGCGCCTGAAGCTGCTGATGCTGGCCGAGCAATATGACTTTACTATTGTCGAGGACGACTACGACCACGAATTCCACTTCTCGCACCATCCGGTGTTTCCGCTGGCCAGCACCAACCACGGCGGTCGCGTCATGTATGTCGGCTCGCTCTCCAAAGTGCTCGCCCCAGGTTTGCGCGTAGGTTACCTGGTGGCGACACCAGGCCTGATCGACCGCTGCGCCAAAGAAGTGATGCTGATAGACCGGCAAGGCAATTCGATCACCGAACTGGCGGTGGCCGAGCTGATGCATTCCGGCGAGATCAAACGCCATATCCGCCGCACCTTCAAGATTTATAACGAACGCAGAAACCTGCTGATCGCACTGGTTAAAAAAGAGCTTAAGGAATATGTGACATTCGATGCGCCAGATGGCGGCCTGGCGATCTGGCTGCGCCTGAAAGAAGGGTTCGACGTGGAAAAAGTCGCCGAACAGGCGCTGAAACATAAGGTGCGTATCCTGCCAGGCACGCTGTTTTCAGAGTCATCGCAAAGCGTGCATGCGATCCGGCTGGGGTTTGGCAGCCTCACGACTATGGAACTGGAGAAAGGCGTGTTGGCGCTGAAAACTGCTTTCGCAAATGCCTAAGATAACTGATATGGCGAATAAGCAACACCTTGATATTTAAGAAAAATTAAATATGACCGAAAACAGTTTATTAGGAGCAAACTATTTTATTTTAGGAAGATAGTGATCAATCAAGATTAGCAATATTCATTCATTTTATGAAAAATATTCCAAATCAAAATATTGAGAGTGATCAGTACATTCAAACGCTGATCGATAACTTTCCATTCATGGTCTGGCTGAAGGACGTCAACAGCCGCATCCTGGTGGCGAACACTGCCTATGCCAATATGGTGGGCGTATCTTCCAGCGCCGAGCTGATCGGCAAGACTGATTTTGATTTTTTCCCGCCTGAGTTAGCGCAAGAGTATGTCAATGGCGATCAATGGGCCATGCAGAACACCTCGCCGAGTGCAGTCACGGTGCCGATCAAAAATTCCGAAGGTGAGTATTACTGGATAGAATCGTATAAATCCGCTGTGGTGGTCGATGGCAAAGTGGTTGGCTCGCTAGGTTACGCCAGGGATGTCACCGAGAATATCCAGAAAGCCCACGAGTACCAGTCCATCGTCGAAAATTCGTCGAACTGCATCGCCAAGTACAACAGCAGCTGCCAGCGTATCTTCCTCAATAATGCCAATTCGGCCTTTTATGAAGTGGATTGCAGCAGCCTGATCGGTAAAACCCCTTCGCAGTATCCCGGCGGCGCTTCCGCCCTCTCGCTCGAGCAGAGCATCCGGGAAGTATTCCAGACCGGGGAGGATCTGCATGTCGCTTTCCGGCTGACCACCAGCAATGGCCAATACAAGATCATGGATACGGTATTAACGCCCGAATTCAATGCCAACCAGGAAGTCAGCGCCGTCATCGCCATCGGGCAAGATATGACGCAGTCATACGAAAACTTGGACCGCATCCACCACCTGGCGTATTTTGACTCCATCACCAAGCTACCTAACCGCATCGCATTACTAGAAGTGCTGGATCAATGCATCAACAACGCGCACCAGTCAGCGTCTTCATTCGCATTTTTAATGCTGGACCTAGATGGCTTTAAAGCCGTCAATGATCTGCTCGGCCATGCCGAAGGTGATCTGCTGTTATTCGAAATGGCCAGGCGCATCGAACGCTCAGTCAGGCCCACCGACACCGTTGCCCGCCTGGGCGGCGATGAGTTTGCGATTCTGCTATCAGAAGTGAAAGACCCGAAAAATGCCGGCATGGTCGCGAAAAAGATACTTGAATCCATCAAGCAACCTATCCTGATCCGCGGCACAGAACTGTTTATTTCCGCCAGCATAGGCATCGTCGTTTGCCCCGAGCATAGCAGCGCCGTCAGCGATATCGTCAAGTATTCAGATATCGCCATGTACAAAGCCAAAAAGCACGGCAGAAACAACTACCAGTTTTATTCGTCCGATCTTTCGCAAACCACGATAGAACGCATAGACATAGAACGCTCATTGCGCACCGCCCTGCAAAATGATGAATTCCTGCTGCATTACCAGCCACAGGTGAATCTGGAAACCAACAAAATTGTCGGCGTAGAAGCGCTATTAAGATGGAACCGCAATCACAACGAAATGATTCCTCCTAACCGGTTTATCGGCATCGCGGAAGATTCAGGTTTCATCATCGAGATCGGCGAATGGGTCATGCAACGGGCATTCAAAGATGCAGTCATATGGAACACCGGCCGGCAAGACCCCATCACCGTCGCCATCAACTTATCCAGTCGCCAGTTTATCCATAACAACCTGCTCAACACCATCAAGCACCTGTTGAAAAAAACCCACTGCAACCCGGAATGGATCACTTTGGAAATCACCGAAAGCTTACTGCTGAGTGATAGCCAACACATCCAGAAAACCTTAAAAATCCTGGATAGCATGGGCTTCAGAATCTCCCTGGATGACTTCGGTACCGGCTATTCAGCACTCAGTTACCTCAACAAATTCCCCGTCAGCGAGATCAAAATCGATCAGTCATTTGTGCAAGGCATTGCAGATAACAATGACCACAGGCTGATTGTGCAAGCCATTATTTCCATGGCGAAAAGCTTGAATAAGGAATTGGTGGCAGAAGGGGTGGAGACAGCGGAACAAGCCAAGTATTTACGAGATTGTAACTGTAATGTTGTGCAGGGTTATTTGTTTAGTAAACCTAAACCGTTTGATGAGATTAATATAGAGGCATCAGTCTAATAATTGCTAACTAAAGCTCCATCCTGACGACAAAGCTTCCGCTTGCTGTAGTACCGTTTGCACAGCAGCATCTTGCAGATCAGGTGGGTAGCCATACTTTCGCAGAATACGCTTTACCAGTACCCGCATTCGTGCCCGAGCAGAATCCCTATGTGCCCAGTCAACAGTAACATTTTCGCGAAGGCTTAAAAGCAACTCGTGTGCAATAAGTTTTAGTTTATCGTCACCCATCACCTCTAAAGCACTATTGTTTTCTGCTAGAGCATCGTAAAAAGCAATTTCTTCATCAGATAGTCCAGACTCTTCGCCGCGCTGACGGGCTGCACGTATATCCTTGGCCAGTTGAATCAACTCTTGCAACACTTCGGCAGTGGTGATCGCATTCGCATGATAGCGTGCTACGGCATCTTCCAAGCGTTCCGAAAATGCTTTGGTTTGCACTACATTGGCTTTGCTACGTGAGCGAATGCCGTCATTAATCAATTTACGCAAGGCTTCCAGAGCAAGGTTTTTGCGCTCCATCTGCTGTACTTCAGCCAGAAACTCATCAGAGAGAATCGAAATGTCCGGGCTCTTAATACCAGCGGCGGCAAGAATATCCACGATCTCGGTCGAAACTACGGCCCGACTCACAATCTGCTGGATTGCTAGCTCGCGCTCCTGCTGTGTAACACCAGACCCGTTACTACTTTTTGCCAGCGCGGCACGGATTGCTTGGAAAAAACCAACTTCTTCTCGGATATCACGCGCTTCATCAGAAGCAGAAGCCAAGGCAAACGCTTTGGACAATGCTAGTACGGCATCCTGGTATCGACGGTGAGCATTTTTTTTGCCTTCATTCGTTTTCTCTTTCGCCGCCAGCTGCTGCTGCAGGTCAAGAATCCACTCAATCGCCCCGGCCATCATTATTAGGCGTTCTTGTGGTGTGCCATACATGGCAGAGGCATAATTGTAGCCGTGGTACATATCTCTCACAACTTCATATTTCTCCAGCATCACAGCAATGGCTTCAGCTTCATCAATGCCAGTGTTTTCCTGATCGTTTTTCGAGTACTGCTGCAGCGCCGACTTCAGACTCTGTGCAATGCCGATGTAGTCCACAATCAGACCGGCTGGCTTGTCTCGAAACACGCGGTTCACGCGGGCAATCGCCTGCATCAGGCCGTGACCTTGCATCGGTTTATCCACGTACATCGTATGCATGCAAGGAGCGTCAAAACCGGTGAGCCACATATCCCGCACAATCACAAGCTTGAGTGGGTCTTGCGGGTCGCGTGCGCGCTTGGCCAATAAATCACGTCTAGCCTTATTGCCGATATGCTGTTGCCATTCCTTAGGATCGCTCGCCGCTCCAGTCATTACAATCTTGATTGCGCCTGCATTGTCATCATCGCTATGCCAATCGGGGCGTAGTTTCTTAATTTCTTCGTACAACCTCACGCAAATGCGGCGGCTCATACACACCACCATGGCCTTACCATCTAACGCAGCCACGCGATCTTCAAAGTGGGCAACCATGTCTTTGGCGACCAATGCCAGCCTTTTATCGCTGCCAACCAGGGCTTCAATCGTAGACCCCTTCTTCTTCAAGCGCTCTTGGTCGGCCTCGGAATCTTCTTCGGTGAGATATTCCACCTCGGCGTCTATTTTTGGCTTCTCGTCTTCATCAAGCTCAATTCGCGCCAGTCGAGATTCATAGTAGATCGGCACTGTGGCACCGTCTTCCACCGCACGGCTAATGTCGTAAACATCTATGTAATTGCCGAATACTAATGGTGTGTTCACATCGTCCGCTTCAATCGGCGTGCCAGTGAAACCGATAAATGATGCATTCGGCAAGGCGTCTCGCATATACTTGGCAAAGCCGTATGAGATTTCGCCGGTCTTGGCGTCCACCTTGGCTTTAAAGCCATACTGACTGCGGTGCGCTTCATCCGCGATGACGACCACGTTGCGTCTTGTGGTAAGCGGCTCTGTGACCTCGCCAAACTTCTGCAATGTCGTAAAAATGACACCACCCGAGGCGCGGTTTAACACTTTCTGCAAATCTTCACGGCTTTCGGCCTGTATCGGCGTCTGCCGTATCAGGTCACGGCACATCGAAAAAGTGGCAAATAGCTGGTCATCAAGATCGTTACGGTCAGTCAGCACTACCAGTGTCGGGTTTGCCATGGCCGGATGCCGCACCAGTTGCCCTGCATAAAACGCCATCAAGAAACTTTTGCCTGACCCTTGCGTATGCCAGATAACTCCCGCACGTTTGTCACCCTGGCTCTGTGTCTTCACACTCGGCAAACCATAATCCGCTGGATCTTGGGCTACGCCCTGCATAGGGGCCGACGCTCGAATCGTTGAAGCAACTGCGTGTCGTACCGCGTGAAATTGGTGATAGCCCGCGATGATTTTTACCAGCCCCGAACCCGTTTCACCAAACACGGTGAAATCGCGTAGCAAAGCCAGCAAGCGTCGCTGTTCAAATACCCCTTCAATCAATGTCGAGAGTTCTGGCGCACCTTTTGGGGCAACGTCAGTGCCATCAGTGGTACGCCAGGGCATAAAACGCTCAAGATCTGCTGAGAGCGACCCAACCCGGGCCGTAATGCCATCTGAAGTAACTAGCAACGCATTGGTATTGAATAGAGCCGGAATCTGCTGCTTGTAAGTCTGCAACTGGTTAAATGCACCCAACAGATGCGCCCCTGCACTACCCGGCGCTTTCAGTTCAATCACGCCAAGTGGCAAGCCATTTACGAATATCACCACATCGGGCCGTCGTTTGCTTTGGCCGTTAATCACCACAAACTGGCTCACCACTAGCCAATCGTTGTGCTCTGGCTGCTCAAAGTCAATCAGTGTGACTTTGCCCGCCGTCAGCGTACCATCGTTTGCATAGTACTCAACGTCTACACCCTCCGTTATCAGCTTATGGATGCGGCGGTTTTCTTCAAGCAGAGATGGCAATTCAGATTGCATCACTCGCCGCAAAGCATCCTGTTGTGCCTCAGCTGGCAAACTCGGGTTCAGTTTTGATACAGCATCCTCAAACCGCTGTTTGAGAATAACCTCATTGTGACTTTCTCGCTCCGGCTGCTTGCCGTCTGGGCCAATGTCTTCTTCACACGCAATGTTGTAACCCAGTGCCTGCAGTTGATCCAGTAGTGTTTTCTCCACTTGCGCTTCGGATAAAAATGCCATTAGCGCTCCCCTTCAGTGAGCAATCGCACCAGTGGTGTATTAATAAAATACATATGCTTGCCTTGCGCAAACTCCTGCACGATGCCCTTGGCCGCGAGCTGCTTCAAATATTTAGCAGCTGTCTGGCGGGTGATGCCGAGGTCACGCTGTACAAACTCAATGCGCGTATATGGGTGCCGAAACAAGTTGTTAAGCAAGTCTTGCGAATACAGCTTGGGCAACTCCTGCCTTAAACGCTGCTTGGTTTCCGCCATTAACTCACGCATTCCCTCAACCAGCACCACGGTAGTCTGTGCCGTTTCAGCCACGGCATGCAATATAAACAGTAACCATGCTTGCCAATCGCCTTGATCACGCACAGCCTGTAGTAGACGGTAATAATCCGTCTTATGCTGATTGATAAAGCGCGACAGATAAAGCACAGGCGCCTCTAACAGTCCCGTTTTACTCAGATAAAGTACACTCACTATCCGTCCAATACGCCCGTTGCCATCGCTAAATGGGTGAATGCTCTCAAACTGGTGATGAATCACTGCCATCTTCAACAAATCATCCAACCCATCCTCAGCCGTATTGATAAAGTGCTCCAGCGCATGCATGTGCTGCAAAATCTCCGCCGCATCTTGCGGTGGTACAAACACCGTCATACCCGTTTTGTCATTTTTAAGTACCGTGCCCGGGGTTTGACGAAATTCCTCTGCGCTATTTTTCAGCATTTGAAACAAGCTAATCAGCAAACCATTGGTCAACAACCCTTGTTGTTCGCGCATCTGCTCGTAGCCCAACATCAAGGCTTCGCGGTAACGCGAAACTTCTTTAGCTGCTATTGATATCCCTGCTGCCAACTGCAAATCTGCCTGAAACAGCTCATCTTGCGTGGTGACATAGCTTTCAATTTCCGAGCTCGCCTTGGCCTCTTGTAAAGCTAGCGTGCTTACCAGGATGCCCTGATTGGGGATACTCTTAGCGCAACCTTTTAGCTCCGCCAAGTGCCGATGAGCTAATGCCAGTGCCTTCAGCAACAATGGCGCATCAAAATTCACACCGGCAGGCGGCAGAGGGGGAATGATATAGCTCGGCGTTAACATGACTCGCTCATCGTGTTAATAAAATTAGATATTTTTAACATGATAACTGTATATGTTTAAAAAACAGAAATTTTTATGCATGTTTAGGCCATCATCAGGTTAAGTCACCCCATTGCGACAAAACCTTATTACAACCTACCTTGTTTATTAAACGGCATCTGCAGCCGGAGCTGGTAATCCACGTGTAGCGTTCAAGGCCTCTACATACGCGTCCCGATCTAGTTGATAGAGCAAACGGCTCACTTCAATATTGATAGGTATCTCATCTCCGCCAGGTAGTACAAAAAGCAAGGTCGGCGAATCAGTATCCTCATTACTCACCGCCAGCCCTACATGTGCATCAATCAACGCATTGTCATCTGCAAAGCGCTCCCATGGCTCGCGAGAGCTGCTCGGGTCAAGCTGCGTATCCAAATAGGCTTGATGCAGAAAAGCAACAATGGCATCAGCCGCTAGAACCGCACTGCGTCGGTGATGTTCCGCCAAACGAGCTAGATACGGATCTTTGCCATGACTAGCGGGGCCTGCCTTATTGCGAAGGTCGTTAAGTGCATCGGCTAACTTGTGATGGCTAGATACTAGCTTTTTAAACCGGTCATCACGAACATCTCCCAACTTGAGTGCACGAATTGCGGCCGTCAACCAGTCGGAAAGCGAAGGTGTCTCTTGCGTTGGCCTAAGGGGGATTTGTTGAGTGTGAAAACTTTCTACCACCACACGACAGACCACCTCAACGACAGTTTTGGCACAGTCGATGCATGCGTCGTTGTTCTGCTCTAGATTGCGTTCCATCGCTTCGAAGGTCTGCTGCAACATCGGCGCATTGCGCCAATGACCGCATGCCTCACGAATGCCAGGGCACCAATCCAAGGTCATACCGTCGCTCCGACAAAACGCTCGGCATCTTGCACGCGCAACTCACCGGAGATCAGTTTTGGCAGCAGCGTGTCGCGTAGTTGGGCTAAAGTTTTCGATTCATGAATTTTTGTGATGATTCCCTCACTCGCGGCCTGAATATACTGATTAAATGCAGCGGCGAGATCCTCATGAGGGATAACAACGGGGTAGCGTGACATTTCAGTCCAGCTTGTACGCGGCATCTTTGTTCCAGTTGAACCAGCGTTAGTAAATTCCACAAATGCATCACTTGAGGTATGAGCAAGAACGAAACCGAACCAGACGGGTAGCTTTGGTGTGATAACTACTATGTCGGTTGAGCAAACCCCGTCGACCGGAGCAATGCCGACTTTGTGAAAGTAAGGGCGTAGTTTTCCAAAGAGGATTTCTCCTCTCTTGAACTCTAACTTGCTACTTTCCAAACCATTCGCTATACCCCACTCCGAAAGTGCAATGCAGCGCTTTGGCATATGTTCAAGTGCGATATAGGGTGTTTCAACTTTAATTTCATCAGGCTGCACGCTACGGCGAGGATGCACTGCGACCTCTCCCAGCGAACCCATACGCCACCCCTCCGGAATTCCCCCCAACTCCGATTCAACGAGCCGGTCGGGAAAGAGGTCGTAAAGATGCGCAGGCAGGCCGGGTAACGATTGGCCGCGTTGCCAGCGACCTTCCATCTTTGTACGCACCGGTTCAAAGTCCACAAACCACGCCTTGAACAAGGTGCTGGCCATGGCCTCCAGCGCTTCGTTCTGCTTGCGGTTAAGTTCAATCTTGTCATCCAACGCGCCGAGGACATGGGCGATAGCGCGTTGTTCCGCTATTAGCGGCAATACCACTTCTATTTTGCGAAGTTCGCTTTGCTTGATGCCCATAACCGTTGTCCCAGAGCTACGCCCCGCGAGCTTTGCTTGCATCTGTTGCGATTGCATCAGGTAAAGCAAGTAACCGTTATCAAGTAAATCTCGCTTGCCACGCAGCGTAACAATGCGCTGGGCCAATGCAACCGGTAGAAATTTTATTTGCGCCACTTCCCCAAGTGGTGCTTCGGTAGTCAGCACAACATCACCGACTTGAGGATAACCACGTGACATCCACGTTCCATAGTTTTCTTCAGCAATGAACTCATCAGGCGTCTCGATGCGCCCCGATTTAACTACTTTCGCGGTAATTAAAGGAATGCCAAAATTCGTTTTGCGTGGTGTCTTCCCGCGATAGTCAATGAGGGCCTCAAGACAATCTTCCAGCGCGAGAACGGTCAAGTCACTCGCCATACCCAAGCTCTTTCAGATTAAGTCCAATTGCTTCATCAAGCTTGGCTGCTGTCGTCCTCTGCTCACGCCACTGCGCCGAGAGCCGCAGCATCTTTTCCTCGAAGGGTTCGCCATCGACTTCCGCATCCGCCGCACCCACATAGCGCCCTGGCGTCAGCACGTGGCCATGCTTTCGGATGTCATCCAAAGTGACAGATTTACAGAAGCCCGCTACATCCGCGTATTCCCCTGCGTCCTTCTCACCACGCCAAGCATGATAAGTGTCGGCAATCTTCTGCACTTCTTCGTCAGTGAGTTCACGCCGTGTACGATCCACCAGCACACCTAGTTTGCGGGCGTCAATAAACAGGACTTGCCCTCGACGGTCACGCAGATGTGCTTTACCAGAACGGCCATTGGATTTGTCGCGTGCCAGAAACCACAAACAGGCAGGGATTTGCGTTGAATAGAAAAGCTGACCTGGGAGTGCAACCATACAATCCACCACGTCTCTTTCTATCATTTCGCGGCGGATATCTCCCTCACCAGAGGTATTGGAACTCATTGAGCCATTAGCCAGGACAACGCCTGCCGTGCCAAACGGAGCGAGGTGATGGTAGATGTGCTGAAGCCACGCGTAATTGGCATTGCCCACAGGCGGTGCGCCAAACTTCCAGCGTACGTCTTCACGCAGGCGGCCGCCACCCCAGTCTGAGATATTGAATGGCGGATTGGCAAGAATGTAATCAGCTTTCATCGGCGCGCCGTCGCTACCGCGATGGGCTGCAAACTCGTCTTTGTGAAAGCTGCCTTCGTTGTTCCAAAAAATCTTGGAGTCAATACCGCGCACGGCCAAGTTCATCTTAGCCAGTCGCCATGTGGTGTAGTTCGATTCCTGGCCGTAAATTGCAATATCACCAATGCGGCCGCCGTGCTCGTGCACGAATTTTTCCGACTGCACAAACATGCCGCCAGAGCCACAACAAGGGTCATATACACGGCCCGAATATGGTTCAAGCATCTCGACCAGTACTCGCACCACAGAACGCGGGGTATAGAACTCGCCGCCACGTTTACCCTCAGCGCCAGCGAATTGCCCAAGGAAATACTCATACACCCGACCAAGCACATCCTTGGAGCGGTCACCTTCTTCATTGAGCGCAATACTAGAGATCAAGTCGATCAGCTCGCCTAGCATCACTTTATTAAGTGCAGGGCGGGCATAGTCTTTGGAGAGCACTCCTTTAAGCGACTCGTTGTCTTTCTCAATGGCACGCATTGCATCATCAATCAAAGTACCGATCGTGGGTTGCTTTGCGTTGGCTTGCAGATGCGACCAACGTGCCTCTTTGGGTACCCAGAACACATTGTCCGCTAGGTATTCATCCTTATCTTCAGCGGCCTTCGCATCTTCGGCCAATAAAGCTGTGTGTTTAGCCTCAAAAGCATCGGAAATATACTTCAGGAAGATGAGCCCAAGTGCGACGTGCTTATAGTCGCTTGGCTCCATGTTGCCTCGCAGCTTGTCAGCAGTCTTGAAAAGATCTGCCTCAAAACCTAAATGATCACCCTTAAAATTTTTATTGTCTTCTTTTGCCATTTTCTACTTCTTAACCAACGTTCACCCCAGCCTAGATATTAACTTATTGGTATAAAACAAACACCCCCTGAAATTTAGAAGTGGATTTACCTTCACTGATAATTTGTGCGCTCACTATGATTTTTGCCCTACCTTTTTCCCGATAAGTACTTACAAAACTATCCCAATCTGCCGCTGACTGAAAACTCGCCACACATTCAAAATCTGTTTTCACCGGCAATAGATAATCAATCTCCTGCCGCTTAATTACCAGATTACCTTTTAGCCCGGCCCGCTCTATATTGTGCTGCACCAGTGACCAGGCGCTGGTGATGGAAATCGCCGCGATGCTGCCGCCAAACACGATATCGAGATGATTTTTGTTTAAGGCAAAATCGCCATGCACATGAATCTCTTTTTCATTGATGCTGGTGATTTGTATGCCCAGGTTTTTGGTTTGCGGGATGAGTGTAAACAAGGTGTCTTCAAACGCTTTTTCCAGTTGCCCCATTTATTTTCTCCTTTCAGTTACTTAAATTCTCTAGCCGATTTTCTGCAGCAATTCGCACTCGGAAAACAGCTCGGCAACCCATTCGATAAACGCGCGTACTTTGGATGAGAGGTGCCGGTTTTGCGGATATAGCGCATTCAGCGGCAGGCTGCCTGCCGGATAATCAGCCAGCACTTTTTCTAATTTACCTTCACCCAGATAACCTTGCACCATAAATGTGGGCAGCTGGCAGATGCCTATGCCGGTCAGCGCGGCGGCGACTATCGCATCACCATTATTGATGGCGAGTTTGCGTATGGCGGGGACTTCTTGCTCTATGCCTTCGTGCTCAAGCATGAAGTTGCGGACTTTGCCGGTTTTGGATGAAAAGAAGTGCACGGCCTGGTGGCGTTGCAGGTCATCCATGTTGGTTGGCCTGCCGTAGGTTTGCAGGTATTCGGGCGAGGCGACCAGTATGAATTGCATGGTACCTACCCGCCTGGCGACCAGGGTGGAATCCAGCGGATGACCGACACGGATCACGCAATCGACGCCCTCTTGCAGCAGGTCGATGGGCCTGTCGTCACAGCCGATTTCGAGCTGGATTTCCGGATAACGTTTTAAAAAATCTTGCAGTGCTGGGATGATCACCAGGCGACCCAGCGGCGTTGGCACATCTACGCGCAAACGACCTTTAGGATTGCTGGTGGCATAGTGCAGCGCCGCTTCGGTTTCTTCCAGCTCGTTCAATAACCGGATCGCCCTTTCGTAATACGCTGCGCCATCGGTGGTGACGCTGATGCGGCGGGTGGTTCGATGTAGCAACTTGACCCGCAGGCGTTTTTCCAGCGCCAGCACTTGGGCCGACACGGTGGTTTTGGGCAGGTTTAATGACATGGCGGCTTTGGTGAAGCTTTCCAGCTCCACTACCCGCGTGAATGCCAGCATGGTGTCGAATCTATCCATAACGCCTTAAATATCTCTCGATTGTGCAATAAATTAACACAGTGAATGCTTATTTAGCTTATTTATCTTGGATTTTTATTTATTTATAGTGGTTACCAGTTTCAAACAACCTTTCACTTTAAATATTAGGAGATTAAAAATGAGCAACAAACTTGAAGGTAAAGTCGCAGTGGTAACAGGTGCATCCAAAGGCATAGGCGCTGAAATCGCCAAACGTTTTGCACGTGATGGCGCGTCAGTGGTGGTGAATTATTTATCCAGCAAAGCGGGTGCGGATAAAGTGGTGGCAGAAATCACCCAGGCGGGTGGCAAAGCGGTAGCCGTTGGCGGTAATGTGAGTGTAGCCAGCGACGCACAGGCGATCATTGATGCGGCGATCACCAATTACGGCAAGCTGGATATCCTGGTGAATAACTCCGGCATCTATGAATTCGGCACTATTGACCAGATCACTCCTGAACACTTCCACAAACAATTCGATATCAATGTGCTGGGCTTGTTGTTGACCACCCAGGCGGCGGCCAAGCACTTGCCTGAGGGTGGCAGCATCATCAATATCGGCTCGGTGATCAGCCGCTTAACGCCACCTGGTGCGGCAGTGTATACCGCGACCAAAAGCGCGGTAGATGCGATCACCGGCGTACTTTCCAAGGAATTAGGCCCACGCAAGATCCGCGTCAATGCCCTGAACCCTGGCCTGGTGGCAACTGAAGGCACGCAAACGGCCGGCGTGATCGGCTCGGAAATGGAAAGTGGCTATGTGGCACAAACCCCATTGGGCCGCACTGGTCAGCCGAATGATATCGCCTCGATTGCATCTTTCCTGGCTTCGGATGACTCCTACTGGTTGACCGGCGAACAATTGCTGGCCGGTGGCGGTTTACGTTAATTCAAATTTAGGAAAAGAAATGATCAACTTATATACATGGGCGACACCGAATGGCCGCAAGATCTCTATCATGCTGGAAGAGTTGGGCGTGGACTACGAGGTGCGCCCGGTTGATCTGGGCAAGCTGGCGCAATACTCGCCGGAGTTCGGGGCGATCTCGCCCAACAACAAGATTCCGGCGATTATCGACACCGAACCGGTGTCTGATCAATCAGCCACCGAGCCTGGAAAAGATGATGTGGTTATTTTCGAAAGCGGTGCCATTCTGACCTACCTGACGGAAAAGCACGGGAAGTTTCTGGCGGCTGAAGGCCAGGCACGCTATACCGCTTTTGAATGGCTGCATTGGCAAACCAGCGCCTTGGGGCCAATGCTGGGGCAACTGGGTTTCTTCGCCGTGCGTAGCGAAGAAAAGGCGCCATTGGCAATTAAACGCTTTACCGAAGAAGCCGACAGGTTACTCAATGTGATGGACAAGCAATTAAGTAGCCACACATATCTGGCGGGTGACGAGTATTCGATTGCCGATATTGCCAGCTATGCCTGGACACTGGCGGCGACGACTTATCTCAAAGACGTATTGAAAGATTCACTGGCGACCAAACCGGCATTGCAACGCTGGCTGAAGTTGGTTGGTGAGCGGCCTGCGGTGCAACGCGGGATGGCGATTCCCCAGGTTTGATATGGACTAATAGGAGGCTGACTTAACTTTGTCGAACAAAGCATCAATGTGGACTACCACTTTTGAAACCCCTGCAACCAGCCAAGCGGTGACGTTGCAGGGTTTCGGCACGCCCGGAAAAAGGCCCAATCAAAGCAAATCGCCGGTAGTAGTGTTTTTCCACGGCGGGCTGTTTAATGCGGGCAATATTGAAGAGGCGCAACCGTTAGCGACTGCGCTGGCTGACCAGGCGATTGTGATATGTGTGGATTACCCGTTAGCACCTGAAGTGAAATTCCCCGCCACCATTGAAGTGGCGTTCGCAGCGCTCGAATGGGTAGTTGACAATGCCAGGCAGGTGGGCGCGGATAGCAAACGGATATTTGTCGCCGGTGAACATGCTGGTGGCAATCTGGCAGCGGTAGTCGCCATGCTGTTTCGCGACCGTGCCATCAACTTCAACAAGCAAACAAACCTGGCTGGTCAGATACTGATCAACCCGATGCTGGATGCGCTACAGACTTCAAAATCCATGGGGGCAGCGGCAGATAGCCCTTGCCGTCGTGCCTGGGCGGAATATATTCCCTCCGCCAGTGATTGCACGCACCCGTATGCTTCACCATTACATTCATGCCGGCTTGGGAATCTGGCGCCGGCGACGATTATGACGACTGAATCTCACCCGTTACGGGATGAAGCTGAAGCGTATGCGGCTAAACTATTGCTGGCAGGAGTACCGGTGCAGGTGCGGCGGTTGGGGGATAGCACACATGCGCTGACTTCCCCGCAGCACCCTTGCTTTAATAACCTGGCCCAGTTGATCCGGCAGGTATTGATGGATAAAAGTACTGCCGGATAAAAGCCAGGCAAAGTAACCTGAGCTCAAAGTGACTTAAGTTAAATTATTGGGATTAGGCTTTTTAAATATCATTCTCGCTACTCAACTCGCCTGGCGACAATTGACCATCTTCGACTTCTTCCGCTATTTCGGCTGAGTGTGAACCGGTGGGTTGCTTGTCATTTTTCTTGTGCGTTTTTGGTGGTAGCAGCGAGGTTTCATCCAGCACTGGCGTTTCAGGTGGATGATTATTAGATTTATCTTTCAATTTATCACTGGCATTATCTTGCATTGGGTTCTCCCTCCACTATCTAAACAAAAGACTTATTGATTGGTCAGACAAGGCATCAGCGTTTGTGTTTCATAACAACTGCATTCTCAGCCAAATTTACTGTTCATAAGCTATGCCATCACCAAGTTCTCAATTACAAGGCTTGCACTTACCGAGCCTGTCATTACCAAACGGATTCCGGCCACAGGATTTCCTGATCTTTCATGGGCGGGACAAGCTGGCGGTGTCGGAAAGAGTCACCGGCAACATACTGGAAAAAGCGATTGTGTGGAAAGATCGCCCTGCCCTGTTAACGCTGATTTTTGATACTGGTCCGGCAACCAGCGAAGTCAAATTTCAGCTGGCGCTGGATGACCCGCTGTATGAAGTCGACCCGCAAGAAACACTGAAGCTGGTGCAACACATATTGGGGCTGACACAGCCTATAGCCGCATTTGAGCAAGCACATGCAGCGCACCCCTTGCTGGGCGAAATGATCGCAGCGCAGGCCGGATTACGCGTACCGGTGAGTGCCAGCCCGTTTGAGGCGCTGACATGGGCGATCATCGGCCAGCAGGTGAGTCTTAGCGCTGCAATCTCGATGCGGCGTAAATTCATTCAGCAGGCAAACATCGGCCATTCATCAGGGTTTTATTGCTACCCTTCACCAGCGCAGGTGGCGCAATTACCGGTCGAATCGTTGCGGCTGGCGGGCCTTTCGCAAAGCAAAGCGAATACGCTGTTGAAAGTGAGTGCGCTGATATTAAGCGGCCATTTGCCACTGGATGACTGGCTGCAGCAGCAGGCTTCACCTGAATTGATCTCAGCAACCTTAGCCTCTATCAAAGGCATAGGCCCGTGGACCATCAGTTATGCATTACTCAGGGGTTATGGCTGGCTGGATGGTTCTTTACATGGCGATGCGGCAGTACGGCGGGTGATCAAACAGCTGATGGCGGTGGAACAGGTGACAGAGAAGGAAGCGCAACAGTGGCTGCAACCCTTTAGCCCGTGGCGCGCGCTGCTGGCGGCGCACCTGTGGGCATGGCAAACGCAACCGGTTAAAGCAGATTCAGATCAATCCTGACCGCTTCAGGCTGATCTGGCTCAGCCCGACCTGAGTCAGGCAGGACAAGGCATACCGGCATCCACCCATTGTTTGACCGCAGTCACCGTCTGCTGTTTGGTCAGTGGTGGTAAGGTGCGGTTGCCGCCCGGGTTCCAGCCCCAGGCCACCAGCTTGTCTTCGGCAAAGTGGTGTATCAGTTTCTGGCCATCCCTGCCGCCATTTTTAGCCGGGTCTTTCAGCACCATGCACAGATCTTTGGGGGAGAGACCGATAAACACCATTTTGTTTTCTGCTGACGGCAACTGCCAGTGCGGTGCACCCGGGGGCGCATGCAGGCCCATCGCCGGGTGTGAATTCTTTTCCTGATGGCAGGAGCTGCATTCCATCGCCGGCATGCCTTTACCATCCAGCCCGCGCTTGACCAGCATCGCATGTGGTTTGCCCTGGTCATATTGCAGCGGCTGGTCACCGGGGATATGGCAGTTCTGGCAACGCGGATGTTGCAGCACGGAACGGATAGGCTCGAACAGCTGTGCCGGTTCTGCACCAATGACCACTGCCGCATACAGGCCGCTACAGACCAGGCTACAGCCCAGCAGGCAGCGTTTGAGGAAAGTGGACCATATGTTGCCGTGCTGTCTGTTTTCAAGGCGGGAACGTTGCATACAGTCTGCTCCTGTTATCGTGAAGTCATTTGTGAATGGCTAATACTGATGCTGCTGTAGTGCTGATGCTGCTCAATTACTGAAGCTTAAGGTCCGATAAAAAAAACGCCAACAATTTGTTGGCGTTATGTGTGTGCCTTAAGCGAATGAAAGCTCGTGCCAGATGGTTCTGTCGTTGGCAACGGCCAGCTCGTCGAAACTGTTGTGGTGCGACTTGATGTGCGCGTGGTCATTGGTCATCGTCAACTCAAAGCTGTTGACCACAGACAGGTTCTGGAATGGTCCGGAAGGATCGAATGAACGGTATTCCAGGCACAGGTGGATGCCGGACTCGATCATCAACTCGAAACGTTGGATGTAGGCGCTGGATGTGGATACATCGCTGTGTTTGAAACCGTAGGCCAATGCATCACGTCTGACATTCAACCAATCCTGCTCAGTGCAAGCCTGGTCGATTGAGAAACTCAATACTTCAAAAATCTGTTCTGCAAATTCATTCGGAGTACGCATTGGGGCCAACCTGTTTTTATTAACACTTAGAGAGTGGCGTCAGTGTAGGTGGAATCTTGTAGGATAAACACAGGCAAAAATCTGATTCTTTTGTCAGATAAATCTGGCAAAACCCGGGTGGCGATGGCTTGAAAGCTAATTTGGGAGTGCGACTTAAGCTTTAAGCACCTAAGGAGCTTGTAGTCTTTGAATATGAAGTCTGAATAATAAGGCCGGAAATTTCTGGTTAAGGGCTTGTGATCGAAAGCAAGGCTGCCTTAAGTTCATCTGCATCGATCTGCCTGACCAGGCGTTTGCGTTCTACACCATCTTTGAGGAAGATTAGCGTAGGCCATAATTTGACTGTGAATGACCTGCCCAGCCGGCGGCCTTTGCCATCTTCGATCCTGATATGCTGCACTTGCGGGAAAAGGCGGATGCCGGAAGTGATGGTCGCCTGGGCACCCTGGCAGTAGCCGCACCAGCCCGCGCCGAACTCCAGCATCACCGCGCCTTTAAGGGCATTCACTTCTTCACGGCCCGGTTCTACTGCCGGGCCAGGTTCTGCTTGCTGGGTTTCTGTCATGGTTTGCTGTGCTTGGTGATTACCGGCGTTTACCAGTCTTCAGGCGACACTCTTGAAATGGAACTGGACGCCGGCATCGCCGGGTTCGACTTGGCAATTCGGCGAGATACCGTTTGCCCACGCCCAGTCGCGCAGCATGCCGGTGTTTTCTGTGTCTGGCACGGCACAGGCTTTGTTCCAGCTGAACTGTATGCTGTCACCAACTGCGCGGATCTGCAATTTCTTGTCCTGGCCGGGTTTATCCACCAGCAGGATGATGCCTGCGCACAGCAATACCCTGGCTTCCAGCGCCGGCAGCATCTGGCCGGAAGACACATGGTTGGTGATCACCAGCTGGTGGGTGTAGCACTCCATCTTCAGCAGTTCCAGGCACTCGGCCACTATCTCATTAGCAGGTAGTTGAAAAGGCGCTTCCTGGGCGATCCAGGTGAACAGGTTCTGCGTGGCGCTGGTCAGGATCTTGGCATTGAGTTTGATCTCATCGACCTGGGTCTGCACATAAGCCAGGTCTGCGCTGCCCGCATGCACTTTGCGGCTCAGCACATGCGACAGCAGCGTGATGGGTTGCAGTTTACCCAGCATTTTGTGACGCAAGCCCGGCATGATGCGGTTGAGCACTTCTGTCCTCAACTGATCGAATACCGGGGATACCGTCATGGTGCTCATGGGCGGCTACCCGAAAAGCGTTCAATCGCTGCCAGGAAAGACTCGATCTCCAGCGGTTTCTGGCTCCATTCCACCTCGAAAGGCAGGCTTTCAAATTGGGTTTCGCCATAGCCGGAACAGACCATGATGCTTATGTCCGGATGGGTAGCTTTGGCCATTTTGGCCAGCTCTATGCCGGAGATGCCGGGCAGGCTGACATCGGTGATCAGCAGGTCCATAGACGGCGCCTGCTGCAGGCTATCCAGCGCTTGCTGCGCATGACTGGCCGTGACAATGGCATGCCCTTGCATTTGCAGCAATTCGCTTAATATCTCCCGTGTATCGGGATCATCTTCAACAATCAGGATCTGCATGCGTTGCTTATTGGCTATATTTCAACTTTAATGGTTTGCTTCACTGCGTAACGGGATACGCAGGGTAAATGTACTGCCTGCATCCTTCTGGCTGGTGACACGGATCTCACCGCCATGCGCTTCGGCCAGTTTACGCGAAATATACAGGCCCAGGCCCAAACCGGCTTTCACCTCGTTATTGCCGCCACGCTCGAATGCCTCGAATATATTCTTCAGCTCGTGCTCAGCAATGCCTATGCCCTGGTCCGTGACCTGCACACAGGCCAGTTCGCCATCCATTTTCAGGCTGACATGCACAGGCTGACCCTTGCCGTAGCGCACCGCGTTGGTCATCAGGTTGATGATGATCTGCTCTATGCGGAAAGCATCCCAGTAACCATTGATATCCGCTTCTAATGCCAGCTCAAAGCCGGCACCTGCTTCCTTAGCCAGCGGGGTCAGGTCTTCCGCGATACGTTGCACCAGTGCGGACAGATGCGTCTCATCCGGCTTGATGGACAGTTTACCGTTTTTGATGCGGGAGACATCCAGCATATCTTCTATCAGGCGGATGATGCTTTTCAGCTGGCGTTGGCCACGCCCCAGCATTTTGTGCAGCTCTTCAGGCGTGAAGGCTGACATATTGTTTTTAGCCAACTGCGCCAGCCGGACCTGCACTTCGATGAACAAGGTATTCAGCGGCGTGCGCATCTCGTGGGCGACCAGCGACATGAATTCTTCGCGCATTTTCAGTGAATGCTGCAGCTCTTCCTGCGTGGAGCGCAACTGGCCTAGCAGGAACTCCTGCTCGCGGCGGCTTTCTTCCAGCGCTTTCACCTGTTGCTCGAACGCCACGCGGTGGCGGAATAACTCAGCGAACACACTGGCCTTGCTTTTAACGGCATTGATATCCAGCGGTTTGTACAGCACATCGACGGCACCGGCGCCATAGCCTTTGAACGCGTAATTGAGTTCCTTGCCGGCAGCAGTGACGAAAACGATAGGCACATGCTTGGTCTTTTCGGTACCGCGCATCAGCTCAGCCAGCTGGAAACCATCCATATCAGGCATCTGCACATCGATGATCGCCAGGGCGAAATCGTGCTCCAACAGCAGTTCCAGCGCGTCTACACCCGAGCTGGCCTGCAGGATGATCCTGTCCGGCGCACGCAGGATGGCATCGAGTGCCTTGAGGTTTTCGCTCAAGTCGTCAACGATCAACAACTTGATTTTGTCATCACTGTCCCGCATGCAGCCCCCCAAGTCGCAGCAAAATATTCTTGATCCCTGACAACCCTTCAACCAGGTCCGGTGTTTGTACTCTGATAGCTTCGCCCGGCATAGTACCCGATTTTGCCTCCACGGGCGCCTGCACTATCGTTAGCCCGCCACAATGTTTGATCGTTTTCATTCCCGCCGCACCATCAAAATTCGCCCCTGTCAGCAATATTCCCAGCAATCCCGACCCATATGCCTGTGCCGCTGTCTGCATCAGGATATCTATCGCCGGCCGCGAATAATTCACCGGCTCCTCGCAGCTCAGCGAGAAGGTGGCCTCAGGCTCCACCAGCAAATGGTAGCCGGCCGGCGCAAAATACAGCCTGCCATCGACGATGTCAGCCTTGTCTTCCGCTTCCAGTACTTTGATGCGTGTCCATTGCTGGAACACTTCCGCCAGATTGCTTTCATGGTTCTCCGGCAGGTGCAGCACACAAATGATCGCCAGCGGGTAATCCGGCGGTAACGGCCGGAACAGCTGCATCATCGCTTCTATGCCGCCGGCCGAAGCACCGACCACCACGGCTTTTACCCGCTTTAGCGTTTCATCTGTCAGCGGAAGGCTCACGGTCTGTCACTCATGCATCGCTGGCGCTTACAGCTTGCGGAACAACTTATCCTTTTTCACTATCGCTTCGAACTGATGTGAAAAGGAGGAGAAGTCCAGGCTTTCCTTATGGCCGAGGCCGAGAAAACCACGCCTGCACAGGGATTCATGGAACAGGCCATAGGCACGGCCCTGCAACGCCTTGTTGAAATAGATCACCACGTTGCGGCATGACACGAAATGCGTTTCGGAAAATACGGAATCGGTCGCCAGGCTATGGTCGGAAAACGTGATCTTTTCCGCCAGGCTTTTATCGAACAGGGCACCGCCATAGGCCCCGGTGTAATAGCGGTCCAGGGTGTATTTGCCGCCGGCCGCCTGGTAGTTCTCACTGTAAAGCGCCATCTTGTCCAGCGGGAATACGCCTTTTTTGGCTTTTTCCAGCGACACCGGGTTGATGTCGGTGGCGTAGATGATGCTGCGATCCAGCAGTGCTTCTTCTTTCAGCAATATCGCCAGTGAATAGGCTTCTTCACCGGTGCTGCAACCGGCCACCCAGATCTTCAGCGAGGGGTAGGTTTTCAGCACCGGCACCACCTGCTCGCGGATAGACAGGAAATAGGACGGGTCCCTGAACATCTCGCTGACCGGGATGGTAAGGTATTGCAGCAACTGCATGAACACGGCCGGGTCGTGCAGCACCTGTACCTGCAAATGCGAGATGGTTTCGCATTTGAGTGCCAGCATGCCCTGCTCTATCCTGCGTCTCTGGGAGGCTTTGGAGTAGTTCCTGAAATCGTAGTTGTACTTGAGGTAGATCGCATCGATCAGCAACTTGATTTCAATATCTGCATCCGGCAATTGCATGCTTACAGGCGCTCCAGGTTCGGTATCCATATGCGTAGCAATGACTGCAGGCGGTCTATATCCAGCGGTTTGGCCAGATAGTCGCTGGCACCGGCGTTCATGCACAGTTCCTGGTCATCCTTCATCGCTTTGGCGGTCAGCGCGATGATAGGCAGGCGCGCGAATCTGGGGTTCTTCCTGATCTCGCGCATGGCCTCGTAACCATCCATTTCCGGCATCATGATGTCCATCAGCACCAGGTCTATATCTTCCAGTTTCTGCAGTTTATCCAGCGCTTCCAGGCCGTTGCGGGCGATATCCACACTCAGTCCCTTATGTTCAAGGACTTTGGTCAGTGCAAAGATGTTCCGCACATCATCATCCACCACCAGGATTTTCCTGCCTTCAAACACGCGGTCGCGGTTCCTGATGGTTTTCAGCATGGACTGATGCTCGGCCGACAGCTGTGACTCGACTTTATGCAGGAACAAGGTCACTTCATCAAGCAGACGTTCCGGCGACCTGGCGCCCTTGATGATGATGGAATTGGAGTATTTGAGTAATTCCATCTCTTCTTCACGGGTCAGGTTACGCCCGGTATAGACGATGACCGGCGGGAACGACAGGATCTGCTCGTTAGACATGCGCTGCAACAGCTCATTGCCTTTCATGTCCGGCAGTTTCAGGTCTATGATCATGCAGTCGAACACTTGTTGCTGCAGTTGCTGCAAGGCCTGCTCGCCCAGCTCGACGGCGACGATTTCAATATCTTCATCTGACAATAGCTGGATCACGCTTTCGCGTTGCCTTGCATCGTCTTCCACCAGCAGGACACGCTTGATCTGCTGCGTGTATTTCTCTTCCAGCTTGAGGAAAACCTCTTTCAACTCTTCACGCGTCTTGGGTTTGAGCGCATAGCCGATCGCGCCCAGCTGCAGGGCGGCATCCTGCTGCTCGGCCGCTGACAGCGCGTGCACCGGGATATGCCGGGTTTCCGAGTCTTCTTTCAGCCGCTGCAACACGGTCAGGCCGGAAGCGTCCGGCAGGCGGATATCCAGCAGGATAGCCTGCGGCTTGTAGGTGTTGGCCAGCCGCAAACCATCGGTGGCGCTATGTGCGACCAGGCAGCTGTAGTGCATTTCGTGGGCGATGTCATACAGTATCCTGGCAAAACCCACATCATCCTCGATCACCAGTGCCAGGCGGCTGGCATGCTGGATATTGTCCCTGTCGTCAGGAAACGCCGGTGATGCCAGCGGCTGGGACTCCTGGCTAAAGGATTCTTGAGACCTCGATTCTTGTGACCTGGATTCTGCCGTCTTGCCTGCGGCAGATTTGGCTGCCACCGGTGCAGCGGCCGCAGGTTTGCTGGCGCTGACAGGCGCATGTTCAACCGGTGCCGTCACAACCACCGGGCAGGTCAGCGTGAACGCACTGCCACGGCCAGGGGTGCTTTCCAGCGTCAACTCACCGCCGAGCAACCTGGCCAGGTCGCGTGAGATCGACAGGCCCAGGCCGGTGCCGCCGTATTTGCGGCTGATAGAACCGTCTGCCTGGTGGAAGGCCTCAAAAATATTCTCCTGCTGGTCTTTGGCGATACCTATGCCGGTATCCTTGACGGTAAAGGCGATCTGGTCATTGCCAGATGCAGTGATCGTCAGGGATACTTCACCGGCTTCGGTGAATTTGATCGCGTTCGACAGCAGGTTTTTCAATACCTGTTCCAGCCGGAATTTATCGGTAGTGATGGTCGCCGGTGCACGTTTGTCGGCAGTGACATGGAACGCCAGGTTCTTCTCCGTGGCAACCGCTTCAAAGCCGGCTGTCAGCGAATCGATGATACTGTGCACACTGACCGGCTGCAGGTCCAGCTCCAGTTTGCCGGCCTCTACCTTGGAGATATCCAGGATATCGTTGATCAGGTTGAGCAGGTCATTGCCGGAAGCGTATATGGTTTCGGCAAAAGACACTTGCTCTTCACTCAGGTTGCCGTGCGCGTTATCCGCCAGCAGCTTGGACAGGATGAGCGCGCTGTTCAGCGGTGTACGCAGCTCGTGCGACATATTCGCCAGGAACTCGGACTTGTACTGACTGGAGGACTGCAGTTCCTGTGCTTTTTTCTCGAGTGCCTGTTGCGCGACTTCCAGCGAGGCGTTGCGCTGGTCTATCAGGGCGGCCTGATGCGCCAGTTGCTCATTGGTCTGCTCCAGCTCCGCTTTCTGGTTTTCCAGCATGGAGTGCGATTCTTCGAGTATGGTCGATTGCTCCTCCAGCTCCTCATTGGCCGTCTTCAGCTCTTCCTGCTGCACCTGTAGTTCTTCGTTCAATTGCTGCACTTCTGCATAGGCACGTTGCAAGCGCTGTTTGGCGATGGTGGCTTCTATGGCCGAGCCCAGGTTATTGGCGATGAACTCCAGCAGCGCCATATGTTTTTCCGGGATCGCTTCCAGAAAACCCAGCTCCATCACCGAATTCACGTGGCCTTCGCTCTTGAGCGGGATGATGGCGATACCTCTGGCGGGGGCCGAACCAAGCGCGGAGTGGATATTCAGGTAGGTTTCCGGCAGGTCAGTCAATTGCATGACGGTGCCGGTTTGCGCCACCTGGCCCAACAGGCCTTCATGCTTGTGCAGATGCTCTGCAGGCAGGTCGTCGTTCTCCCTGAAGCCATAGGTGGCGAACCGGCTCAGCGTACCATCCTCTTTGTATTCGTACAGGGCACCCACTTTCAGGGGCACATATTTGGACAGGATGGCCAGGGCGGTCCTGCCCAGTTCCGGCAAGGCCAGCTGGCCGAGGCCGCTTTGTACGATCTCTGCCTGCCCTTGCCGCATGCGGCCCTGCTCCTGCAGGTAGTCAGCATGTTCGGCCTGCTTGTCCAGTATTTCATTGTAGTTCCTGGATAAGCCCATCAGGTCTTTGCGTCCCATTAAGGCCAGCAGGCCGCTGACCAGCAGGCTGATGGTCAGGAAAGCGATCACGCTGGTGTAGGTCGTGCTGATCGCCTTGTCATTTCTTTCTTTCAGCAGGCGTTGCTCGGTTTCCAGCGTCTGGCTGAGATCTTTCCTTAGTTCGTCGAACTGGACCTTGCCACGCTGGGAGCGGACTACCGACAGGTAATCGCCATTCTTGTGGCGCAGCTCTATCATGGATTGCGCGTATTTATCCCATTCGGTCATCTGGCTCTTGATCTTGCGCAGCCGGTTGATCTGCAGGTCATTATCGCCGACCAGCTTGATCAGGCTATCCAGTTCAGATTGCACCAGCGGACGCGCCACCTGGTAAGGCGTCAGGAACACCGGGTCCCCGGCCAGCAGATAGCCGCGCATACCTGATTCCATATCGGTAGACAGTTTGGCCGTTTCATTGATCTTGGCGATGACTTTCTGCGTGTGCTCCACCCAGTTCAGCGCGGAAAGCAGGTTGAAGATCAGGAACACAAAGATAAGGGCGCTCAGGATACCGAGCACCAGTGGCAATGTGATATTGCGGATCAGGATGCGGCGGAAACCGATGTGGTCTACTTGCTGTTGTTCTGTCATTACTGTCCCTGCTTAAAATATCTGCATAAATATTTCTGCTTAACCATCAAAGATACCGTAGATAGCTGGTGATAGCCAGCAATCACCAGGATTTGGCGGGAAAAGTTTTGTTTGCACAGCCCGGTGATGGCAATATGAACATATGATTTATCCGGGCATGGGCCCGGCATCACCATGCTTCCCTGATCATGGCTTGTGTGTTAATTTCGCAAAAAATCTAATGCGAACCCTGGCTGGCGAATGCCGGATAACCGCTATCCGCGATCAGCCACACTCATCACTAAGGCCCCTCATGGACTCTTCTCACTTTCTTGTTCAGGCAGCTATTTACCTGTCTGCCGCCATTATCCTGGTGCCCGTATTCAAACGGCTGGGCCTGGGCTCGGTACTCGGTTACCTGATCGCCGGCATCCTGATAGGCCCATATGCGCTGAAACTGATTGCCGACCCCGAGCATGTGCTGCACTTTGCCGAATTCGGCGTGGTGCTGATGCTGTTCCTGATCGGCCTCGAACTCGAATCGCAAAAGGTATGGGAATTGCGCAAACTTTTATTCGGCCTCGGCGGCATGCAGGTCACACTGACCATAGCCCTGGTGACCGTGATCGCCCACCTGATCGCGTTCAGCTGGAGCGAGGCGCTGATCATAGGTATGGGGGTGGCGATGTCTTCCACTGCGATCGGGCTGACCGCATTGATAGAGAAAAAACAGTTGCATACCTCAGGCGGCCAGGCAGCGTTTGCCACGTTGCTGCTCCAGGATTTATCGGTGATCCCGCTGTTCATGGTGCTGGCGTTCATTGCGCCTAACCGTTCAGCCACCAGTGTCGATATGCTTTCCATCGTGCAGGCAATCGCAGTGATCGCGGCCATCATCCTGGCCAGCCGTACCGTGCTGCGCCCCATCATGCGTGCCATCGCCCAGACCGGGGTGCGCGAGATCTTTGTCGCTTTTTCGTTATTGCTGGTGATCGGTATTTCTTTAGCCATGCAATCGGTGGGTTTATCGATGGCGCTGGGCACTTTCCTCGCCGGCGTGCTGCTGGCGGATTCGGAATACCGTTATGAGCTGAGGCTGGATATCGAGCCGGTGAAGGGCCTGCTATTAGGCCTGTTTTTTATTGCGGTCGGCATGACGGTGGATCTATCGCTGGTGGCCAACCAGCCATTGCTGATCTTCGGTATTGCCTTGCTGATCGTCGCCATCAAGTTCCTGGTGTTGCTGGGGCTGGGCTGGGCATTCAAATATCCGCTGCGCGACAAACTGTTATTCGGCTTCTCCATCTCGCAGATCGGCGAATTCGCGTTTGTGATCTTTGGCCTGGCACTGGCGCAAGCCTCTATCTCGCGCGAAACCTACAATATCCTGAATGCGATCGTCGCTGTCTCCATGCTGACCACGCCGGTATTGCTGTTGCTTTATGACCGCTTTCTCAGCCTGCAATGCAGCGAGCGGCCCAAGGATGCCATCCCGGAAAATAACAGCGTCATCATCGCCGGCTTTGGCCGCTTCGGCCAGATCGTCGGCCGCGTGCTGGTCGCCAAAGGCATCACGCCGACCCTGATCGATAACGACCCCAACCAGGTCGACCTGATGCGCGAGTTCGGCTGGCGTTGTTATTACGGTGATGCTTCGCGGCTGGATCTGCTGGAAGAAGCGGGTATCGCCGAAGCAAAACTACTGGTCATCGCGGTCAATGATTCGGCAGCTGCGCTGGAGATGGCGAAACTGGTGAAAGAACGCTGGCCTGGTGTTGCCATCGTCGCCCGCGCCCGCAGCAGGACCGATGCGTTTGACCTGCGTGAACTGGATCTGAACCCGATCAGGGAAACCTTTTATTCTTCACTGGAAGCCGCCAGGCAGTCATTACTAGCCATAGGCGAAACTGCCAGTGCCGCTGAAAACATCGTCAGGCAATTCGAAAAACACGATCTGGACCAGCTGGAAGCGACACTTAAAATCCGCCATGACCGTAAAGCCATTTCCAGCTTGATGGAACAAGGCCGGCAAGACCTGAAGACCCTGCTGCAAATGGAAAGCCCGCATGCTGAGTCCTCAAACGTTGAATCATAAACGCTTTATGGCGTAAAGATATTCCTACAAAGAAACTGGCATTCGCCCTATAAATTTATCCATCTGTTGCCGTTAATCTTCATATCAGTCGCGCATTGGGACCGCTGTGTCTGAATGCTGACTGATTTTATAAAGGTGGCTTCTGCGGGAGCCACTGTTTTATGTCTACTCCCTGGAACTGAGGCAATACATGAAAATAGAATTCAAAAAATCGGAATCGCAATCCAGCCTGGATCTTGTCTATATCAATGACTTTCTGGTTGGCGAGTTTATTTCTGATGTGGAGAATGCCTCGTTCCTGTTCGTGCCCTCCTCAGGCGACCGCATCCTGCTTTCGCGTATTGCTTATGACGAAGCCTGCAGGCTGCTGAGTGCAGAACTGTCACAGCTATATGCTTATCGTTGCGCTAAAGCCGCCTGAAAATTCTGCCAGCCCGGATATCTATCTCTGAACCTGGTTTCTAATAGTCTCATCACTGAGACGGCTGTAACAGCTATTGCCTGGTCACTTGATGATCGCAACAGAGATGATTTCTTACTTTTAGAACTCACTTAAGCAGCAGTGCTTGCTATTTCCACAGCCAGCTTCAGGTCAGCCACCAGCCTGAGATAGCGTTGCTGCTTTTCCGCTGCATCCTTTGAACGCAGGACATAAGAGGGATGGTATGTCACCAGTGCCTGGCGGCCATCTGCCAGAGCAAACAGTTTGCCGCGATTGGCTTCCATTTCCGTTGCGGCGCCGGTGATCGCGTGTGCGGCTACTGTGCCTAAGGCGACCACCACTCGCGGCTGCACAATTGCGATCTCCCCTTGCAGCCACGGCAGGTAAGTATTGATATCGCCCATGCCAGGTAACATGCGTACACGCCGTGTGCCTTGCAGCTTGAATTTATAATGCTTGAGTGCATTGGTCACATATAACGCATTGCGCTGCACACCCGCTTCTTGCAAGGCCTGGTCCAGCAGTTTGCCGGCCGGCCCGATAAATGGCTGCCCGGCCAGATCTTCCTGCTCGCCCGGCTGTTCACCAAGCAGCATAATGGTTGCAGGTACGGTACCTGACCCTAAAACGGCCTGCGTGGCATGCACCGCCAATGGAAAGTCGAATGCCAGCATCTGCTCGTTCAGGTGACGCAGTGCAGCCATTGCCTGCGTTTCTCCCTCATTTGTTGCGGATGGGATGGCCCGCAGAGGCACCACATATTTGACGATTTTGCGATGCGGTTCAGTGGGCGCTGCCTCTATCATGCTATCCATGCGCTGTGTGGAATTCGCGATCAGCCCGGCAATCAATGGCGCCTCAGGCAAATTACGCCAGTATTTCTTAGGCATCTGCGCCTGCATCGCTGAGACTTTGAGCCGCGCCGGGTTAAAAATGCTGCGGTAATAGGAACGCCACAACTCTTCGCCGTCGTCTTCCGCCGGCGCATCCGCCTTACTGGCACCGGGACTGTAGCGCAGGGCTTCGCCATCCCAGTGCATGCTGATCTCCGGGGTGAGTATGGACCAGCGCATATTGGTAAAACGGCCGGTGAAAAAAGCCGCCGAGGCCTGCACGATATGATGGCTGGGCTCGAACCAGGCGACGAATTCGGATTCTTCACCATCGATCTCGATCTCGCGGAAGCGCACAAATGCTTTCATCTTATGCAGGTCGCGACGTATGGCTTTGACCATGGCCTGAACGCGTGCTACATCCGCATCGAATGACACCTGCAGCAGTTTAGGTTCCTGTTGCAGGCGCCACAGCAGGCGGTATAACAGGCCAAAACGGGCAGAATCGCTATGCAGGATAGCTTTGCGGCAAAGCTCTATGAAATCACGTGGTACCTTGAATTGAGTAGCCTGTGACTGTTTGGCCTGAAGTGGCTGTGATGGCGATTGATCAAATAACTGATTTTGTTGTGGATCCGGCTCAAATTCCGGACTATCGACAAACTCCGGACTATCGAACAGACCGCCACCCTCTTCGCCAACTAGCCAATCGATATGTTCAGGAGCAATGCCCTGAGCCAGCAAAGAACGCGCCGCTAAGCGCCAGCCTTCGAAATCTGTTTCACTGGCGAGCCGGACTATCTGCATGTGCTTTCTGAAGACTTTTAGAGAGTAGAGCAGTCAAGCTAGAACGGCTCGAACAAGCCGAACTGTTGTGGCGCTATCGATTGCTGCAAGCGCTGTTTCAGGTTGTGGTCATCCAGGCTGCGTCCGGGATGGTGATCCGGTAGCAAGACGAACGGCAGCACCTTTTTCAGCGATACCCGCAAGCGGGCCAGGTCGTCGTAGCGTATGGTGCGTACGCGGCGCGCCGCCAATATGCGGTCCACGCTGGTCACACCCAGCCCGGGCACACGCAGCAGCATGGCCTTGGGTGCACGGTTAAGGTCTACCGGAAACTGCTCCCTGTGCTGCAACGCCCATGCTGTCTTCGGGTCTACATCCAGATCCAGCATGCCATCCTGCCCGGTGACGATCTCGTTAGCATCAAAACCATAAAAGCGTAACAGCCAGTCCGCCTGGTAGAGCCGGTGTTCGCGCACCAGCGGCGGCGCTTTCAGCGGCAGCACTTTGCTGGCATCGGGGATAGGGCTGAAAGCCGAGTAATAAACGCGCCGCAGACGGAAAGCGCCATAAAGATTGGCACTGGTATCCAGGATCGCGCGGTCATCGGTAGTATCGGCACCGACGATCATCTGCGTGCTCTGTCCGCCAGGTGCGAAACGTTTGGGCTTTTTGCCGGTCAGCGTCTTGTCTTTGCTCTCGTCTATCTTTAGCCGTAATTGCCCCATGGAACGGCGTATCGCCTGCCCGTCTTTTTCCGGTGCCAGTGTATGCAGGCTGGCGATGGTCGGCAGCTCGACATTGATGCTGAGGCGGTCGGCATACAGCCCGGCGCGCGCCATCAGTTCCGGGCTGGCATCCGGTATGGTTTTGAGGTGGATGTATCCACGGAAGTCATGCACTTCGCGCAGCACGCGCGCCACTTCCACCACCTGCTCCATGGTGTAGTCCGGGTTGCGGATAATACCGGAACTGAGGAAAAGGCCTTCGATATAGTTGCGGCGGTAGAAGCTGAGTGTAAGGTCGACCACTTCTTCTACACTGAAGCGCGCCCGCGGCACATTGCTGCTGACGCGGTTGACGCAATAGACACAGTCATAAACGCAGAAATTGGTCAGCAGGATTTTCAGCAGGGAGATGCAACGCCCGTCTGGCGCGTAGCTGTGGCATATGCCCATGCCGGTGGTGGAACCTATGCCCTTGCCGTCGCTGGAAGTGCGTTTGTCTGTGCCGCTGGATGCACATGAAGCGTCATATTTGGCTGCGTCAGCCAGGATTTCCAGTTTTTTCTTGAGCTCCATGCGGGTCTTTTGATTGATAGTTGCTGCTTGATGATATGAACAGAATTATGACCTTGCGGTAGCAGCTAGGTTCTCGTTCAATAATGACTTTAATCCTGTCTAACGACACGGTGATACAGCTTCAGTGTTTGCAGTTCAGGCAAAAAAATTTGATGCAACGGATTTCCAGAAATCAATTTATTACACCCGTAAGATTTCCGCTAAGCCCGGGATTTCCTGCTCACCCATCCGCTTAATAGCGAGCCCAGCGTCACCAGCCCAACCCCCACCATGAATCCCGCTGCCGGCTTTACGCCCAGCCACAGGCTAGCCAGTAACACTGACAGCACCGGAGTGAAATAGGACAGCGTTGCCAGCACCGCCAGATTGCCGTACTGGATACCGTGATTCCAGCAGGAATAGGCAGTTGCCATGCATATGCCCATGATGCCTGCCTGGATCAAGCCCGCCATATCGAACACCAGCGCAGCCTGGTCACTTAAGCCATATGCCAGCCACAAAACGCTGGCCGTCACTGACAGAAAAAGCGGCACACCATTGACGCCTTTGCCGGCACGCCTTGTGAATACCGAATACACTGCCCAGGTAACCGCAGCTAACAATGCCATGCCATAGCCAGCAGGATTGCGCTGAATATTATTCCGGAATGTCGTGACTGACCACTCACCATCACCTGTCATCACCCAGGCGATGCCGCATAAACACAGTGCCATGGCCGGCAGCAATAGCCAATGCCCGCGTTGCTGGCCGGCGATCACGGCAAACAGGATGGTCAGGCAGGGCCACAGGTAATTGATCATGCCCAGCTCAAGTGCCTGGCCCCTGTCGGTAGCAGACCCAATGGAAAGTGCCAGTAGCACCTCGTACAGCACAAACAGGCTGCCGCCTAGCCATAGGTATGCTTGGGGGAATATTTTCAGCCTAGGCGCGCCTATGACCAGATTGGCGAATAAGGCAGCGATACTGAATATGATGGCAGCACCGGCAAGCGGGCCAAAGATCTCAGCTACGCTTCTGAACAGGCCGATGGTGATGCTCCACATCAGCACGGCACTCAGGCCGGTCAGGGTAGCTTTGTTTTGCACAGATAAATGATTCATTGAAATTGGCCGTATGAATAAAAAAGCTCCCTAAGGAGCTTTTTTATCGTTGGTCCCGGGCAGTGTATTTACACGTCCAGTGAGCCTACACTCAGCGCATTGCTTTCGATAAATGCACGACGTGGTTCAACGTTATCACCCATCAGCGTCGTGAAGATCTCATCGGCACCGATGGCATCTTCGATCTGCACTTTGAGCAGGCGGCGCACGGTCGGATCCATGGTGGTTTCCCACAACTGTTCCGGGTTCATTTCGCCCAGGCCTTTGTAGCGCTGGATATTCAGGTTGTGTTTGGCTTCGCCCAGCAACCAGTCCAGTGCCTGTTTGAAAGTGCTGACTTTCTGCTCTTTCTCGCCACGCTTGATCAATGCGCCCTCGCCCAGCAGGTTGTTGACCATTTGCGAGGTGCGGTTGATCTGGCGGTAATCGCCACTGCTGAGGAATTCGGCATCGATGACGCAGCTTTGCAGGTTACCGTGCACATATTTATTCACTTCCAGGCGATAGGCGCTGGTTTCCGTGTCCTGCGCAACGATCACTTCCGAACCGATCGCACCCAGGATAGGACGCAGTTTGCCGGCAGCTTCATTGGCAGCAGCTTCTGTGCTCAGGTCCAGGTCACCCAGGTCCTGGATGGCGCGCAATACGCTTTCGTCATACAGGTTGGCGATACGGCGGATCACCGCTTCAGTCAGCACCATTTGTTTGGCGATGCTGTTCAGTGCGTCGTCTTTCAGGCTACTGCCTCCTTCACGTGTCAACAACTCGGCACCTTTCAGTGCTGAATTCAGCAGGTATTCATCCAGCTCGTGCTCATCTTTCAGGTAGCGCTCGTCACGGCCCTGTTTGACTTTGTACAGCGGTGGTTGCGCAATGTAGATATGGCCGCGCTCTACCAGTTCCGGCATCTGGCGGTAGAAGAAAGTCAGCAGCAAGGTACGGATGTGGGCACCATCGACGTCAGCATCGGTCATGATGATGATGCGGTGGTAACGCAGTTTTTCGACGTTGAAGTCGGCTTTGCCTATGCCGGTACCCAATGCGGTGATCAGTGTGGCGATTTCCTGCGAACCCAGCAGCTTGTCGAAACGCGCTTTTTCCACGTTGAGGATCTTACCCTTGAGTGGCAGGATGGCCTGGTTTTTCCTGTCCCTGCCCTGTTTGGCTGAACCACCCGCGGAGTCACCCTCGACCAGGTAGATTTCGCACAATGAAGGATCTTTTTCCTGGCAATCCGCCAGCTTGCCCGGCAGGCCCATGGTATCCATCACACCCTTACGGCGGGTGATTTCACGCGCCTTACGTGCTGCTTCACGCGCACGTGCCGCTTCTACGATCTTGCCGCAGACGATTTTGGCATCGTTAGGGTTTTCTTCCAGGAATTCTGCCAGTTTGGCAGCCACGATCTCGGAAACGACCGGTTGTACCTCACTGGAAACCAGTTTGTCTTTGGTCTGGGATGAGAATTTTGGATCAGGTACCTTGACTGACAATACGCAGGTGATGCCTTCACGCATATCGTCGCCGGTGGTCTCAACCTTGGCTTTTTTAGCAAACTCGTTTTGCTCGATGTACTGGTTCAGGGTACGCGTCATGGCCGTGCGCAAACCGGTCAAGTGTGTACCACCGTCGCGTTGCGGGATGTTGTTGGTGAAACATTGCACGGTTTCGGAATAACTGTCGTTCCATTGCATGGCGACTTCCACTGTCATGCCATCTTTTTCACCAATGGCATAAAACACTTTAGGGTGCAGTACGCTCTTGGAGCGGTTCATGTACTCCACAAAACCTTTTACACCACCGCTGAAAGCGAAGTTTTCAGATTTGCCAGTGCGCTGGTCTATCAGTTCGATCTTGACGCCATTGTTCAGGAAAGAAAGTTCGCGGATACGCTTGGCCAGGATTTCAAAGTGATATTCGACCTGCGTGAAAGTATCTACAGAAGCCAGGAAATGTACTTCAGTCCCTTTCTTGTCTGTAGTACCGGTAACGGCTAAAGGCGCTTGCGGCACGCCTCTATGAAATTCCATCTGGTGTACCTGGCCTTTGCGGTAGATCTTCAATCTCAACCAGTCAGACAAGGCATTCACCACAGAAACACCCACACCATGCAGACCGCCAGATACCTTGTAGGAGTTCTGGTCGAACTTACCGCCGGCGTGCAATTCGGTCATCACGATTTCCGCAGCCGAGCGTTTTGGCTCATGTTTGTCGTCTTCCTTGATATCGGTAGGGATACCGCGGCCGTTATCGGAAATGCTGATGGAATTATCCGGATGGATAATCACTTTAATGTCATCACAATGACCAGCCAACGCCTCATCGATTGCGTTATCCAGTACTTCAAACACCATGTGGTGCAAGCCGGAACCATCTGACGTGTCACCGATATACATGCCCGGACGCTTACGTACCGCGTCCAGACCTTCCAAAATCTTGATACTGTCTGAGTTATATTCTTGTGGCTGTGCCATAACAAAGTTTCTTTAATGAGATTAAAAGACGAAACCCTGTTTCACGTGAAACAGGGTCTATAGGCATTATATGCGCATCGGCATGACGACGTATTTATAGTTGTTATCGCTGGCGGTGGTAATCAGGCAACTGCTGTTGGCATCGGCAAACGCAAACTGTATGTTTTCATCGCCGAGGTTATTCAGTACATCAATCAGGTAAGTGACGTTGAAGCCAATATCCAGCGGTACTTTGCTGTAATCAATATCCAGTTCTTCCTCGGCTTCTTCCTGCTCGGTATTGGTGCTGATCAGTTTCAGCTGGCCGTTGGTGATCACCATGCGGATACTGCGGTATTTTTCATTGGACAGGATAGAGGCGCGTTGCAGCGCACTCAGGATCGCCAGGCGGTTCACTTCAAATGTGTTCTGATGCCCGTTCGGGATCACGCGATTGTAATCTGGGAATTTACCATCGATGACTTTGCTGATCAGCTGGATATCACCGAATTCGAAACTGACCTGGCCATTCAGCAGATCAATCACCACCGGCGCTTCGGACTGTTCATCCAGCAGTTTGGTCAATTCCAGCACCGTTTTACGTGGCAGGATGACCTCGGTCTTTTCAAACTCCTGATCCAGTGTGGTATTGGTGTAACTCAAGCGATGACCATCGGTACCCACCACATGCAGCTGGTTACCTTGTACTTCCAGCAGCAACCCGTTCAGGTAATAACGGATATCCTGCTGCGCCATCGCGAATTCAACCTGCTTCAGCAAACGTTTCAATTCTGATTGTGCCAGGCTGAAGCTGATATTCTGCCCGCTGGCTTTACTCATCAACGGGTAATCCGCTGCCGGCAGGGTTTGCAGGTTGAACCTGCTCTTGCCCGCTTTCAGGGTGATGCGGTTGTCCTGGTTGTTCATTTCTATGGTGGTGCTGTCAGGCAATGAACGGCAGATATCCAGCAGTTTTTTTGCTGAGATCGTTGTACTCAATTCACCTTCAACACCGCTGTTCACTTTAAGCGAAATCTGCATTTCCAGGTCGGTGGCTGTTAAATGCATTTCCTGCTGTTTGATGTTAATCAGCAAGTTGGAAAGAATAGGTAACGTATGTCTACGTTCTACGATTCCTGTGACATTGTTAAGTGGTTTAAGCAATACTTCACGGCTGATTTTGATTTGCATGGCCTGACCTGATTAATAACTTTATTTCAATATATAAAAGATAAGATTAATAGTAATGTAACGCTTATTTGTGGGTAACTAAAAAAACCATTTAAATTCAAATACTTGTTACCCGGTTTGCTTGTGTATAAATTGCGGTTTAAATCTGCACGGTTTGTGCCTGGTATTGTAAACTGAATTTATCCTGTCTATACGCAATATTTAAACACAGTTCTTTCGCACCTTATCCACAGCTTTTGTTTTCTCTCGCTAACGCCAGATCACAATCACTAGTCCCTGATCACCTGGGTTAAAAAACCGATATCACGTGCCAGTGTCTGGTCATTCAGGCGTAATTGTTCAATTTCATCACAGGCGTGCATCACTGTCGTATGGTGACGCCCACCAAACGCTTCGCCGATTTCAGGGAAGCTATGATTGGTTAATTCCCGGGCCAGCGACATCGCTACCTGGCGCGGCCTGGCCACGTTGCGGGAACGTTTTTTACTGAACATATCGCTGACTTTTATCTTGTAATAGTCTGCAACAGTCTTTTGTATATTCTCTATGGTGATCTGGCGACCTCGAACCGCGATCAGGTCACGCAGGGCATCCTTGGCCAGGTGCACATCAATGGCATGCCCGGTGAAGTTGGCCATGGCGATAATACGGTTCAAAGCGCCTTCCAGCTCACGCACACTGGAGCGGATCTGCTTGGCTACAAAAAAAGCCACATCCTCATGCAGGTTGATCTTTAGCGTCTCGGCTTTCTTGCGCAGGATGGCGACCCGCATTTCCAGTTCCGGCGGCTCGACTGCAACGGTCAGGCCCCAGCTGAAGCGTGTGCGCAGACGCTCATCCATATCCACGATTTCCTTGGGATAGGTATCACAGGTGATGACGATCTGTTTTTTTTCTTCGATCAGGGTATTGAACGCATAGAAGAACTCTTCCTGGGTGCGTGTTTTCTTGGCAAAGAACTGGATATCATCGATCAGCAACAGATCCAGAGAATGATATTGTTGCTTGAATTCGTCGAATGCCTTGTTTTCGTAGGCTTTCACTACGTCAGACACGTAACGTTCGGCATGCAGGTAACGTATTTTGGCTTCCGGTTTGATCTTTTTCAGTTCATTACCGATCGCTTGCAGTAAATGGGTTTTGCCCAGCCCTACCCCGCCATAAATAAACAACGGGTTATATGCCTGGCCGGGATTCCCGGCGACCTGGATAGCTGCTGCCCTTGCCAGCTGGTTAGCGCGGCCGGTGACGTAATTGTCAAACAGGAAACTGTCATTAAGGCCACTGTTTTTTTCTGCCTTGCTGTTTTTGGCCGGACCACTTTTGACCGGACCATGACTAGGAAAAGGTTTTTTTTCCGCCGGCTTTTCCGGAGTTTTGCCCAGGGTTTTTGCCAAAGGCTTTTCAAGTGCACCGGTATCTAAAGTGATGGCAGGTTTGCCGGTGCCTGGGTTCACCAGCGGAGGTTCTGTTTGCAGGATACTGCTATCTACTACAAGCTCCAGCATGACGCTATTCGATAGCTCATGCGCAATGGTTTCTATACGGTTGAAAAACTTGCTTTTGACCCACTGCATGACAAACTTGTTAGGCGCAACAATTTGCACAGCCTGACCATTTACGCGTGCCCTCAGCGGTTTGATCCAGGTATTGTATTGTTGTGCTGATAGTTCCTGTTCGAACTTCAGCAGACAATGCGCCCAAAAGTTTTCCATTGCTCCAGTGTTTTCGATATTTGCAAAAAGCATTCTCCTGGCATGAATGCCTGAAGACGTTTGCGTTTAATTAGTTATGTGCCAGGAAAGAGTGGCAGAAGTGGTTATCAGTGCCGTGAGACAGCAGGATTAACTGGATACATTCTAAACGTTTTAGCATGAGTTATCCACAGCCTGTATATATAAAAATATAAAAAAAATCATTGACATACTAAGCCAAATTAATGTTTAATTAAGGGTTTTTGAAATCGGCAAATTTCAGCTGTTCACGCAGTGGTGCCGAAAACGCATTTTAATTGCCGGGATTTATTCCCACCTTGGCGCAGGAGCTAAATAATGAAACGTACCTATCAACCATCCAAAACCCGTCGTGCACGTACCCATGGCTTTCTGGTGCGCATGAAAACCAAAGGTGGCCGTGCAGTGATTGCTGCCCGCCGCGCTAAAGGCCGTAAACGCTTGGGTCTGTAATCCCCGGCTTTGCATTGCTTGAGCCAGTGCATGACATTGCTTAAGCCATGACATTGTACAAATTAAGAAAAACGGATGAATTTTCATCCGTTTTTACTTTCAGGAAACGGTTATATGGCGAGTGGTTACTCGCTAACATAAAACCTAACCAGCAAGACAGGCACCGTTACGGCCTGGTTGTACCGAAAAAGATCGCCAAGCTGGCGGTCAGCCGCAATTATATGAAGCGTGTATTACGCGAATTGTTAAGAAATCAACCATCACCGGTCACAAGCGGTTATGATGTGGTGCTTCAGGTACGCAAGAAATTTCAGCATGCGGATTTTCCTGCGGTGCAACGTGATTTATCGCTATTGCTGGGTAAGCTGAAAAAAACCGCTATCGTTTCCTGATAAATGCTATGAAAATGATATTGATTGCTTTGATAAGGTGTTACCAGTGGGGTTTAAGCCCCTGGCTGGGCCGTCAATGCCGTTTTCATCCTACCTGTTCACATTATGCGATCGAGGCCTTGCAGCGCTATGGCGTTTTAAAAGGCTCGCAGTTAGCAATGATGAGGATAGCCCGCTGTCATCCGTGGCATCCTGGTGGTGTGGACCCTCTTCCCTAGACTAGTAAAAACGAAACTTTATGGATACTCGCCGTTTAATTCTTTTTGTCATTTTCTCTTTCTCCATCATGTTGCTGTGGGATGCCTGGCAAAAAGAACATGCACCTGAGACCCCTGCTACGCAGACTGCAGCTACGCCACAGGGCGCACCTGCAGACAAGCCACAGGAAAACGGTGGCTTCAGCCTGAAGAAAGGCGAGCGTATCACGGTAAAAACCGACCGTTATGCGGCAGTGATTGATACTGTGGGCGGCGATCTGCGCCAGCTTTCTTTGCTGGAACACAAAGCCGATGATAATTCCGGCCCCTATGAGCTGATGAGTGACCAGAGTGCTGATAAATTGTATGTGGCACAGACCGGTTTGAAAGGTGATGGCCTGCCTACCCATTACCAGACCTTTACTACCACGCAGACCAGCTATGTCATGCAAGAGAGTGAAAACTCCCTGGAGGTGCGCCTGACTGCGCCTGAAACCAATGGCATTAGTGTAGACAAGATCTACACCTTCCATCGCGGCCAGTACCAGATCGATGTACGTTATGAGATCAAAAACAATGGCGCACAGGCTATTTCGCCGTCGGTTTATTACCAGATCATTCACGATAGCCAGTCCAACCAGGGTTCTAAGATGATGCCAACCTTTACCGGTGGCGCTTACTACACCGAGGCTGATAAATATAACAAGGTCAAATTTGATGAAATGGCCAAGAAGGATGTTTCCATCAATGCCAAAGATGGCTGGGTAGGCCTGGTGCAGCATTATTTTGTCAGTGCCTGGATTCCGCAATCAAAAGCAGAGCGCAAGTTTTATACGACCAAGCTTAGCGAAAACGATTACTCTATCGGTACGATCTTACCAGTAGGTCAGATTGCTGCAGGAAGTTCAAAAACCGTGGATGCCAAGCTGTTCAGCGGTCCGCAGGAACAGGATGACCTGGAAGCCGCCGCTCCTGGCCTGGAATACGTGGTGGATTACGGTATCCTGACCGTGATTGCCAAACCTTTGATGTGGTTGCTTACACATATATATGACCTGGTTAAAAACTGGGGCATTGCGATCATCATCCTGACTATCCTGATCAAAGCTGCATTTTTCAAACTCTCTGCATCCGGTTATCGCAACATGGCGCATTTACGTGAAATGGCGCCACGTATGCAAGCCTTGAAAGACAAGTTCGGGGATGACAAGCAGAAGTTGCAACAGGCGATGATGGAAATGTACCGTACTGAAAAGATCAATCCTATGGGTGGTTGCCTGCCTATACTGGTACAGATCCCTGTGTTCATTTCGCTGTACTGGGTATTGCTGGGTTCCGTGCAATTACGCCACGCGCCTTTCTTCGGCTGGATCCAGGATTTGTCTGCTACCGACCCTTACTTTGTACTGCCTATCCTGATGGGCGCGACCATGATTATCCAGACGACGCTGAATCCACCGCCTACGGACCCGATCCAAGCCAAGGTGATGAAGATCATGCCAGTGCTGTTCAGTGTGTTCTTCTTCTTCTTCCCTGCCGGTTTGGTGCTGTACTGGCTGGTCAACAATATCCTGTCCATCTGGCAGCAATGGGCGATCAACCGCATGATCCATGCAGAAGCCGTTGCTAAAAAAGGAAATGGCAAATAACCAGCCTCCGGGTGATCTTCACCCGGTGCACTCCGCATCCCAGAATCATCAGGGTTTGCATAGCCCAAGTATCGAAACCATTGCCGCTATCGCGACTGCGCCGGGCGCAGGCGGTATAGGCGTGGTGCGGGTTTCAGGCCCGTTAGCTGCACATATTGCCACGCAGGTGCTGGGTGCCTGCCCTGCCCCGCGCCATGCCGCCTACTTGCCTTTTTACCAGGCTGACGGCAGCCTGATTGATAGAGGGATAGCCATCTACTTTCCCAATCCACACTCTTACACCGGTGAGGATGTGCTTGAACTGCAGGCACATGGCGGCACTGCACTGATGCAGATCCTGCTGGCGCGTTGTATAGAATGCGGCGCACGGCACGCAGTCGCGGGTGAGTTCACCCAGCGCGCTTATTTAAATGACAAACTTGACCTGGCCCAGGCAGAAGCCGTTGCTGATTTGATTAATGCGGCTACTGCAGAAGCCGCGCTTAGTGCTGTTCGCTCTTTATCAGGCGAGTTTTCCGATACCATTCAGGCCCTGTTGCTACAGCTGATTGATCTGCGGATGTATGTGGAGGCCTGCCTGGATTTCCCTGAAGAGGATATAGATTTTATCAGCCAGGGTCGTGTACTGGAGAAGTTGCAGGCAAACCAGCAAGCGCTTGCGAGGATCTTTGCCCAAGCCAGGCAAGGCGCACTTTTGCGTGAAGGTATGAATGTAGTGCTCATAGGTCAACCTAATGTGGGCAAATCCAGTCTGTTGAATGCCTTGTCAGGCGAAGAGATTGCAATTGTTACACCTATTGCCGGCACTACCCGGGATACGATTAAAAACGTTATTCAAATAGAAGGTGTGCCTTTAAATATAATCGATACAGCCGGGTTGCGTGAAACGGAAGATGCAGTGGAACAGGTTGGTATCGCAAGAACCTGGAAAGCGCTGGAAACTGCACATGTGGCTTTGTTACTGGTGGATAGCCAGCATGGTATTGGCGCTTTTGAAAATGCTATTCTGCAAAAACTGCCGGAGCAAGTGCAAAAGATCTGGGTGCATAACAAGATCGATGTTTCACGTGAAACATCCCGTATAGAAATTCGCGAAAAAGAGACACACTTGTTTTTATCGGCCAAGACAGGTGTTGGTATTCCCCAACTGCAAAAAACGCTGCTCGATATAGTGGGCTATCAACCGGGTGGTGAGGGAGTTTTTATGGCTCGAGCCCGGCATCTGACTGCATTACAACAGGTAGAAGAGCATTTGGATCTGGCGACCAGGCAAATGCATGCGCCTGAACTGATCGCTGAAGAGTTGCGCAGTGCTCAGGAAGCATTAAGTTCTATCACTGGGGAATTCACGCCTGATGATTTGCTGGGCGAGATTTTCAGCCGGTTCTGCATAGGTAAATAAAAAACCCGCCTTAGCGGGTTTTTCTTCTTGGGAATGGTGTATCCCTTTTCTGATAGCGTTCATCAATACTACAGACATGTTTGGAGCCGGTGATCATGGCCCATATCAGGTTGTCTTTATGAATAAAGCTTTCAAACAAAACACCCAGCACATGTACCACCACCACGCCTAACCAGGTCCAGGTTGCATAATGGTGGATGACCTGACTCATCTCGTCATCAATAAAGCCCCAGCCATTGTTGTAAACGATGCAACCTGAACCTACCGCAATAATGCCCAAGCCCAGCATGGCATAAATCGCAATAGACCCTACCGGATTGTGGCCGACATAGTGTCTTGCCGTACCTTTGAGCAGTTTGTACAGATACTTCAGTGCCCAAAGTGGATTCAGCGGGAAGCTATGAAAGTTGGCATACCCGGTAGAAATTACGCCCCAGATGATACGCGCTACTATCAAAGTGCCGGCTACATAGCCGGCATATGCATGATGCAGTCTATCCCACATGGAGCTGTGGGTATAAAACGCATATCCAAACGCCGTCACCAAAGACCAGTGAAAAATCCTGATGAAAGGATCCCAGACGTAGCGCAACATCCCTTATTTACTTGGTTTTGTTTCGGTCAGCAAATAAGCAATAAAGTTGGCTTTTTCTGCAGGAGCACAATCCGCACCCAGAATGTCGTTGCAGTGCTTGGTGAACTCTTCTTCCACTTTTTCCAGATCTGTGAAGCGTTTGGTGTTCACGCGAGGTGCTAAAGGAGGGATTTCCTTGTTGGTAACGATATTCTTGCCTACATTGGCAGGGTTGTTGGTGTGGCAGGACGCGCAAGCCGCTTCTTTACCGCTAGGCGTCTTGAATTTGCGGTTAAAGAAAATTTTGCCATCGGTAATGGAAGGTGCTTGATAGCTTGGGTTAACAGAATGCGCGATATTGGTATATTTGTAGACCAGTTTTTCGGCATTGGTGACATCAGCTGCGGCATTCATTGAGAAAACGACCCCGAATATTGCGATTATTGTTTTGATTTTCATGGTAAGAGCTCCTTGGTTATTGTAGGCAGAATTTTATGGTTTTTATGTTAAGTAAATATGGCTTACTTGTAATTGATTTGTATTAAACCGCTATTAATTTGTATTAAAACTTTGAACAAATGTAACAAAGACATGAATTAAATGACCGTGAAGCCAGTTTGAGCTAAAATCACAACTCTTTTTAAAATCAAACAGTTCAAACACTTTATGATGGACTTTCCTGATAAATTCGATGTAATTGTGGTGGGCGGCGGTCATGCTGGCACTGAAGCTGCGCTGGCGGCTGCACGCATGGGTCAAAAAACCCTGCTGTTGACACACAATATCGAAACTTTGGGGCAAATGTCCTGTAACCCATCCATCGGCGGTATTGGCAAAGGCCATCTGGTGAAAGAGGTGGATGCACTCGGCGGAGCCATGGCTGCGGCCACCGATGTCGGCGGTATCCAGTTCCGTATCCTGAATTCCAGTAAAGGGCCGGCGGTGCGCGCTACCCGCGCGCAGGCGGATCGCATCCTTTACAAAGCTGCCATCCGCTATCGCCTGGAAAACCAGCCTAATCTGTGGTTATTCCAGCAGGCGGTGGATGACATTATTCTGGAAGGCGAAAAAGCGGCCGGTGTTGTGACGCAAATCGGTTTGCGCTTCTATGCGAAATCAGTAGTGCTCACTGCGGGTACTTTTTTAGGTGGCTTGGTACATGTCGGTTTGCAAAACTATAGCGCCGGGCGCGCCGGAGATCCGCCAGCAATCTCATTGGCCGCCAGATTGCGTGAAATCGGTCTCCCGGCTGGGCGCCTTAAGACAGGCACTCCCCCGCGTATCGATGGCCGCACCATAGACTATAGCGTGATGACCGAACAACCTGGCGATAGTCCGGTACCGGTGTTTTCATTCCTCGGCAATGTCTCGCAGCATCCACAGCAATTGCCATGCTGGATCACCCATACCAATCAGCAAACGCACGATATCATCCGTAGCGGCCTGGATCGCTCGCCTATGTATACCGGCGTGATCGAGGGCGTAGGCCCACGCTACTGCCCTTCCGTGGAAGACAAGATCCATCGTTTCGCGGACAAAGAGTCACACCAGGTTTTCCTGGAGCCTGAAGGGCTGACTACCCACGAGATTTACCCGAATGGTATTTCCACCAGTTTGCCGTTTGATATACAGCTGGCACTTGTACGTTCAATACGTGGTTTGGAGAACGCGCATATCCTGCGCCCCGGATACGCCATAGAATATGATTATTATGATCCACGTGGATTAAAGTCGACTCTGGAAACCAAGACTGTCCGGGGTCTGTTTTTTGCAGGCCAGATTAACGGTACCACAGGTTATGAAGAGGCTGCTGCTCAGGGCTTGCTGGCAGGTGCAAATGCGGCGCTATACTCCCAGGAGAAAGAAGGCTGGTGCCCTTCCCGCGAACAGGCTTATTTGGGTGTGCTGGTTGATGACCTGATCACGACAGGTGTCAACGAGCCTTACCGTATGTTTACCAGCCGTGCTGAATACCGCTTACAACTACGCGAAGATAATGCGGATATGCGCTTGACGGAAATCGGACGTCAATTAGGTCTCGTGGATGATGTACGTTGGGAGGCTTTTAATAAAAAGCAAGAAACTGTGGCTCGCGAACAGGCCAGATTGAAGCGTACTTTCCTGCAGCCGGAAAATGGTCAAACCAATACCAATAGTCAAAATACAATTGTTTCACGTGAAACACAGATAGCTGTTTTCGGCAAAGCGCTGGAGCATGAGTATTCATTATTCGAATTGCTGCGTCGCCCTGAGGTGACCTATCAATCATTGCTGGAGATCGTACCCTCTCCAGAATCGCTTGAAGAGGATGTGCTGGAACAGGTGGAAATCGCCGCCAAGTATCAAGGATATATAGACAGGCAGAATGAAGAGATAGCGCGCCAAAAAAATAGCGAACATATCAAACTGGGTGAAGCCATTAATTATGATGACGTGCATGGTTTAAGTATAGAAGCTCGCCAAAAACTGCTGGCACAAAGACCTGAGACCATAGGCCAGGCTAGCCGTATCCAGGGCATTACCCCTGCAACTATTTCTTTGTTACTTGTATACCTGAAGCGTAAGCAGAAAAAACAAAGTCATTCCGGCGATATCGCTGCAGCATGACAGATCTGGCCTCACGGTTAGCGGCCGGCGTTGAAACGCTTGGATTGGGTGGCATAGTTACTGCAGAGATGCAGGCGCAATGTCTCGCTTATATGGCGCTTATGCAAAAATGGAACAAGGTTTATAACCTGACCGCAATTCGCGATCCAGAAGAGATGCTGAGCTTGCATGTACTGGATAGCTTAAGTGTGTTGCCTTACATACAGTCAGGGAATTTGCTGGATGTAGGAAGTGGCGGCGGGCTGCCCGGATTGATAATTGCCATTGCGCGGCCGGATGTGCAGGTGATCACCATAGATACCGTGCAGAAAAAAGCTATTTTCATGCGGCAGGTGAAGGCTGAGCTGGGGTTGAAAAATACAGAGGTTGTCCATGGCCGGGTGGAGGCCTACCAGTCGCCCTCGCCTTTCGGTCAGATCATTTCCCGGGCTTTTTCAGATATTGCATTGTTCAGGCGGTTAACCCTGCATCTGATGGTGCCGAATGGGCGCTGGCTGGCAATGAAAGGAGTGATTCCGGCGGAGGAATTGCAGCTCGCCAGTGTCATTCCTTCAGAAGTTATCCGTTTGCAGGTGCCTACGCTGCAGGCGGAAAGACATTTAATTGTGTTTGAGAATTCATAATGAAAATAATCGCGATCACCAACCAGAAAGGTGGCGTTGGCAAAACCACTACTTGCGTTAACCTGGCAGCCAGCCTTGCTGAGCATGGCAAAAAAGTACTGTTGGTTGATCTTGATCCGCAGGGGAATGCCAGCACTGGTAGCGGTATCGACAAGACCCATTTGGGCGGCAGTATTTACCAGGTGCTGATCGGTAATAAAACCATGCAGGAAGTGATCCTGCATGCAGAAGCGGCAAAATTTGATGTGGCGCCTTCAAACCGGGATCTGGCAGGTGCCGAAGTTGAACTGGTCAATGAAATGGCGCGTGAAACGCGTTTAAAAAATGCCCTGCTCAAGCTGGGCGATACATACGAATATGTGTTACTGGATTGCCCGCCTTCGCTAAACCTGGTCACCGTCAACGCTCTGACAGCTGCGCATTCTGTCATGATCCCCATGCAATGTGAATATTACGCACTTGAAGGATTGTCAGACCTGGTCAATACTGTAAAGAAAGTGCGCGCTCACTTAAATCCGGTGCTGGAGATTGAAGGACTATTGCGCACCATGTTTGATAACCGCAATATGCTGGCGCAACAGGTGTCTGCACAACTGGTGAATCACTTCGGCAAAAAGGTCTATCAGACGATTATTCCGCGGAATGTACGGCTAGCCGAAGCACCCAGCTATGGCATGCCGGTGCTGCTGTATGACCGCTCTTCCAAGGGCGCGCAAGCATACCTGGAACTGGCGCTGGAACTTATCCAGAAAAATTAAATTTCAAAAAACTTTAACGGTTATTCAAGACTAAGGAATCAGCAGTATGGTTAAGCCCAAAGGACTAGGACGCGGACTCGATGCATTGTTATCAGGCGATGTGGAAACCATTGCCCAGTCGGATACGTTACGCACGTTGCATGTCAGCCAGCTGCAACCGGGCAAATATCAGCCGCGTTCTTACATGAATGAAGAAGCGCTGCAGACACTGGCAGACTCTATCAGCGCCCAGGGCATCATGCAGCCTATCCTGGTGCGTGAGATCGCAGAAGATAAATATGAAATCATCGCCGGTGAACGCCGCTGGCGTGCCTCGCAAAAAGCCGGACTGACAGAAGTGCCGGTATTGATACGCGACATTGCGGATGAAGCGGCATTGGCGATGGCATTGATTGAAAACATCCAGCGCGAAAACCTCAACCCGCTGGAAGAAGCCATGGGTATCAAGCGCCTGATCGATGAGTTCGACATGACGCATGAAAAAGCGGCGGAAGCGGTTGGCCGCTCTCGTGTGGCGGTTTCCAACTTGCTGCGTTTGCTGACACTCACCCCAATGGTGCAGGATATGTTGCTGGACAACCAGATCGATATGGGCCATGCCCGTGCCTTGATTGGTGTAGAGCCGGCGCAGCAAATCCTGTTAGCCAATAAAGTGGTGCAAGACGGTTTGTCGGTGCGGGAAGTTGAGCGCCTGATGCAGCAGGAACCTGGTGCGAAAAAGAAAGCCCAGGACAAGGTGCAACCGGATATCGCCACTCTGCAAACAGAGTTGAGTGAGAAACTGGGTGCCGGTGTGAATATCAGTGCTAAAACCAACGGTTCCGGTGTGCTGAAATTGAGCTATGCGAATTTGGACCAGCTGGATGATTGGATAGCAAAACTCACCGGTAAATGAACAAAAGTTCCGGTAAAAAGCAAAATTTTATCGGCGAAAACGATTTTTCCAGCACATTCAGATAGTTATGTTGTGCTGGGCGCTTGACTTCATACGGTGAATAATTCAAAATCTCGCGTCTTTGTAGTATTTTGCCTTGATTTTTAGCAGTCAAACCCCATGACCACACCGGAAACCAGCCAATCCGACGCGCAGATGTACCGCAATATGTTGCGCTGGCAAATGATGGCAACGCTCGTTGTGGTCGCCATAGCGGGGTTAACTTCCGGTATTCCAGCTGCTGTTTCCGCGTTGTTAGGCGGTGTGGCTGTCATTATTGGCGCATGGTTTGCCGCAAAGATTGCCGCACGCGGCCGGGCAAAAAAACAGCCTACCGATGTACTGCTGAATTTACTCAAGGCCGAAGCATTTAAAATTTTGATTATCGCCATTCTGTTATTTGCGGTATTCAAGTTGTATCAATCGTTGGTGCCGTTTGCACTGATTGCCGGCTTGGCGGCCGCTGCCCTCTTCTCGGGTGCTGCCCTGGCAAAGTCGCAAACACCCGTGTAGACAAGTTTATTTAAAATAGTTTGAGATTATGACAACCGAACACACACAACAAGCCGAACACACGCTGACCCCTTCCAGTTATATTCAGCACCACCTGGGCTTTAATGCGCAATCAGTCGGTGATACCAGTTTCTGGACCTTGCATGTGGATACGCTGGCGATGTCTGTGATCCTCGGTCTGGTAGTGATGGGCCTGGTCTGGCTGGTTGCACGTGGTGCGACCTCAGGTGTGCCGAGCAAAGGCCAGGCGTTTGTGGAGCTGGTATTCGGTTTCATTGATGATCAGGTGAAAAATATTTTCCACGGTGACCGTCATAAATTTATCGCACCGACTGCACTGACCGTTTTCCTGTGGGTGTTCGCCATGAACGCCATGGATTTCCTGCCAGTTGATATTTTTGCCAAAGGCATCCATTTACTTGGCTTCGATCACTGGCGTGCAGTTCCTACTTCGGACATCAATACAACGTTTGCGTTGGCATTGGCAGTCTGGTTCCTGATGATCTTCTTCTCGATCAAAGCCAAAGGCCTGAGCGGCTGGATCCATGAATTGTTCTGTGCACCGTTCGGCTCTGCAAAATTCTTCAAACCTAAAAGCTTTCTCGGCTTTGTGGGTCTCGTTTTAAGCCCGTTGCTGTTTGTCGCAAACTTCGCTTTCAACCTTATCGAATACGTTTCAAAACCACTTTCACACTCCCTGCGTTTGTTCGGCAACATGTATGCCGGTGAAGTGATTTTCCTGTTGTTGGGTCTGTGGGCAGCCACCGGCGTGACAGGCACCATCGCAGGTGCGATTCTGGGTGCTGGCTGGTCTATCTTCCACATCCTGATCGTGGCGTTGCAAGCGTTTATTTTCATGATGTTGACCGTGGTGTATCTGGCCATGGCACATGAGTCGCACTAGTTATATTTTTAAGTTTGTAGTTGTTTTTATTTCTTTACATAAGAGAGGGTAATACATAATGGAAGCTTTAGCATTGATTCAGGCCTACACAGGCATTGGTATCGGTTTGATCATCGGTTTGGGTGCTGCTGGTGCCTGTATCGGTATTGGTATTATGTGTGCAAGTTTCCTGGAAGGTGCTGCACGTCAACCAGAAATGATTCCAGCGTTGCAAGGTAAAGTGTTCTTGCTGTTGGGTCTGATCGACGCGTCCTTCATTATCGGTGTTGGTTTGGCCATGATGTTTGCGTTCGCAAACCCATTGTTGAGCGTTGTTGCACAGTAATTAACGCCCGGTAGGGTTTAAGTAATGACTTAAACCTTTCAACAACCCAGTAGATGGATCAAAAATGGATATTAATTTCACACTCATCGCGCAAGGTATCGCATTTGCAGTGCTGATTTGGTTCACAGTGAAATTCGTTTGGCCACCGCTGTTAAAAGCGATCGAGACACGCCAAAAGGAAATCGCAGACGGTTTGGCAGCAGCACAGGAAGGCAGAAGTGCCTTGGAAGTAGCGGCCAAGAAATCTGAGACCACACTGAACGAAGCAAAACAGAAAGCAAGTGAGATCATTGGGCAAGCTGAAAAACGCGCTGCACAAATCATCGATGAAGCCAAGGCGAATGCCAAGGTTGAAGGTGATCGCATTATTGCTGGAGCCAAAGCCGAAATCGATCAGGAAGTGAACCGCGCTAAAGAAGGCCTGCGCGCTCAAGTCTCTACACTGGCTGTGGCCGGTGCCGAGAAAATCCTGCGTAAAGAGATCGACGCCAAAGCACATAGCGATATGTTGTCTAAACTTGCTGCGGAACTATAAGGATAAATCATGGCTGAACTCTCAACCATTGCACGCCCTTATGCCGTAGCCGCCTACAAGCTCGGCAAAGAGAAAAAGGCACTGGCAAAATGGTCTGAAATGCTGGCATTTGCTGCGGCAGTTGCTACAGATGCGCAAATGAAAACTTTGATTGATAACCCGAAAATGAATGCGGCCGATGTTGAAGCCGCATTTCTTAAAGTGAGCGGTGAGAATCTGAATGATCATGGGCAAAATTTAATCAAGACTCTGGTTGAATACGGCCGTTTATCCTTATTGCCTGCCATTGCTGAGGCTTTTGAGGCTTTGAAAGCGCAAGATGAAGGCACACTGGACGCTCAAATCATCGCTGCTGCAAAACTGACAGCGGCGCAGTCTAAAGATTTGGTAAAACGTCTGGAAGCCAAGTTCGGCAAGAAAATTGAAGCAAGCGTTTCGGTAGATCCGGAAATCATCGGCGGCATCAAAATTATTGTTGGCGACACCGTCATCGACGCGTCTGTCCAAGGTCAGTTACAAAATTTAGCCTATACGCTAACAGCATAAGGCATAGGAGATTTAAATGCAGTTATCAACATCAGAGATTAGCGAGCTCATCAAGAGCCGTTTGGAAAACTTCTCTACTACCGCTGAAGCACGTACCCAGGGTACCGTGATTTCTGTGACAGACGGCATTGTGCGTATCCACGGCCTGTCTAACGTCATGGCTGGCGAGATGATTGAGTTTCCAGGCAACACATTCGGTCTGGCATTAAACCTGGAGCGTGACTCTGTGGGTGCCGTGGTACTGGGTGATTACGAGCACATCACCGAAGGTGACGTATGTAAATGTACCGGCCGTATTCTAGAAGTGCCAGTAGGCCCGGAACTGATTGGCCGTGTGGTGAACTCACTAGGTCAGCCTATCGATGGCAAAGGCCCGGTTAAAACCAAGCTGACAGACAAGATTGAAAAAATCGCGCCAGGCGTGATCGCACGTAAATCCGTGTCACAGCCAGTGCAAACCGGCCTGAAGTCTATCGATTCCATGGTTCCAGTTGGCCGTGGCCAGCGTGAATTAATCATTGGTGACCGTCAGACTGGTAAAACAGCTGTAGCCGTTGATGCGATCATCAACCAGAAAGGTCAGAACATGACCTGTATCTACGTAGCGATCGGTCAGAAAGCTTCTACCATTGCCAACGTGGTACGCAAACTGGAAGAGCACGGCGCGATGGCTTACACCATCGTAGTGGCTGCTTCTGCTTCCGACTCAGCCGCCCTGCAATTCCTGGCACCTTATGCCGGTTGTACCATGGGTGAATATTTCCGTGACCGCGGTGAAGATGCATTGATCGTTTACGATGACTTGTCAAAACAAGCGGTTGCTTACCGTCAGATCTCCCTGTTGCTGCGCCGCCCACCAGGCCGTGAAGCTTACCCAGGCGACGTGTTCTACATCCACTCACGTTTGTTAGAGCGTGCTGCACGCGTGAACGAAGAGTACGTAGAGAAATTCACTGAAGGTAAAGTGAAAGGTAAAACAGGTTCACTGACTGCATTGCCAGTGATTGAAACCCAGGCTGGTGACGTTTCAGCTTTCGTTCCAACCAACGTGATTTCTATTACCGATGGTCAGATCTTCCTGGAAACAGACTTGTTCAACGCAGGTGTACGTCCAGCGATCAACGCCGGTATCTCCGTATCCCGCGTAGGTGGTGCTGCACAAACCAAGATCATCAAGAAACTGGGTGGCGGTGTGCGTCTGGCTTTGGCGCAGTATCGTGAACTGGCTGCGTTTGCGCAGTTTGCTTCCGACCTGGATGAAGCAACCCGTAAACAGCTGGACCGCGGCCGTATGTTTATGGAACTGATGAAACAGGCACAATATGCACCTCTGAGCGTAGCCGCGATGGGCGTGAGCCTGTTTGCAGCAAACAAAGGTTACTTTGACGACGTACCAACCAACAAAGTGCTGGCATTTGAAAACGCATTGCATGGTTTCCTGAACTCCAAGTACAAGAACATCATCGATGCAATCGAATCAAGCAAAGATCTGAGTGGTGATAACGAGAAAGCACTGGAAGCAGCGATTCAGGATTTCAAAGCAACCAACGCTTATTAATCTCCGACACTTCGACTTAGGAACCTAATATGGCAGGTAGTAAAGAGATTAGAACCAAGATCAAGAGTGTAGAAAATACACGCAAGATCACCAAGGCGATGGAGATGGTGGCCGCTTCTAAAATGCGTAAAGCGCAGGACAGAATGCGTGCTTCACGTCCATATGCGGAAAAAATCCGTAATGTGGCCGCCCACCTCTCCTTTGCCCAATCCGAGTATAGACATCCGTTCCTGATCAAGCGCGATGTGGTTAAAAATATCGGTCTGATCGTGGTGAGTTCAGACAAGGGTCTGTGCGGTGGTTTGAATACCAACGTACTGCGTTTGTCGCTGAACCAGATGAAAGCCTGGGAAGCTGAAGGCAAAGGCATCACTGTCAGCGCAATCGGTAACAAAGGCTATGGCTTTATGAACCGTATCGGTGCACAAGTGAAATCACATATCACCGGCTTGGGTGATACACCTCAGCTGGAAAAACTGATCGGCAGCATCAAAGTGATGCTGGATGCTTATATTGCCGGTGAAATTGATCAGCTTTATATCTGCTACACCAAATTCATCAACACCATGAAACAAGAGCCTACCATGCAGCAATTGCTGCCATTGTCAGGCGAGCAACTGGGCAGCCCTAACGGCCATTGGGATTATATCTATGAGCCTGAAGCTAAACCGGTGGTGGATGAGCTGATGACCCGTTATATCGAATCACTGATCTACAACGCAGTGGCCGAAAACATGGCATCCGAGCAATCTGCACGTATGGTGGCGATGAAATCTGCATCCGACAATGCGAAGAGCGTGATCGGCGAACTGAAACTGGTGTACAACAAAGCCCGTCAGGCTGCGATCACCAAAGAGATTTCAGAGATCGTCGGCGGTGCGGCAGCGGTTTCGTCCTAAGGCGGGCGTTTTAAAGACGCAAGTGAAAGAATTCAATTAGATCTGACTCATACAGTTAGGAAAAGAAAATGGCAAAGGCAAATCAAGCAGTAACAGGTAAAGTAGTACAGTGTATCGGCGCTGTGGTTGACGTGGAATTTCCACGTGATCAAATGCCTAAAGTATTCGATGCATTGATCATTGATGAAAAAGGTTCTAACGCAGAAGCCGGTTTGACACTGGAAGTGCAACAGCAGCTGGGTGACGGCATCGTGCGTACGATTGCCATGGGCTCCTCAGATGGTCTGGCACGTGGTACTTCATTCAAAAACACTGGCGCTGCGATTTCAGTGCCAGTGGGTGAAGGCACATTAGGCCGTATCATGGACGTACTGGGTCGCCCTATCGACGAAGTCGGCCCTATCGACTCACAGGAATTCCGTTCTATCCACCAGAAAGCACCAGCTTTTGAAGAACTGTCCCCTTCTGTTGACCTGTTGGAAACAGGTATCAAGGTGATTGACCTGGTTTGCCCATTTGCTAAAGGCGGTAAAGTGGGTCTGTTCGGCGGTGCGGGTGTAGGCAAGACCGTTAACATGCTGGAACTGATCAACAACATCGCCAAACAGCACTCCGGTTTGTCCGTGTTTGCAGGTGTGGGCGAGCGTACCCGTGAAGGTAACGACTTCTACCACGAGATGGCAGAAGCTGGCGTTATCAAGCTGGACAACATGAAAGAGTCCAAAGTAGCGATGGTGTTCGGTCAGATGAACGAGCCTCCAGGCAACCGTCTGCGCGTAGCGTTGTCCGGTTTGACCATGGCGGAAAAATTCCGTGACGAAGGCCGTGACGTGTTGTTCTTCGTGGATAACATCTACCGTTACACACTGGCCGGTACTGAAGTATCTGCGTTGCTGGGCCGTATGCCTTCAGCGGTGGGTTACCAACCTACCCTGGCTGACGAAATGGGCCGTCTGCAAGAGCGTATTACTTCTACTAAAGTGGGTTCTATTACGTCTATCCAGGCCGTTTACGTACCTGCGGATGACTTGACCGACCCATCACCAGCGACTACTTTCCAGCACTTGGACTCCACAGTTGTGTTGTCACGTGACATTGCTTCCCTGGGTATCTACCCTGCGGTTGACCCACTGGATTCAACATCCCGTCAGCTGGACCCACAGATCGTGGGTGAAGAGCACTACTCTGTAGCACGTTCAGTACAGTCTACTCTGCAGCGCTATAAAGAATTGCGCGACATTATCGCCATTCTGGGTATGGACGAATTGTCTCCGGAAGACAAACTGTCTGTAGGCCGTGCACGTAAGATCCAGCGTTTCCTGTCACAACCTTTCCACGTGGCTGAAGTGTTTACCGGTGCACCAGGTAAATATGTTCCACTGAAAGAAACCATCAAAGGCTTTAAAGCTATTGTGAGTGGCGAATACGATCACCTGCCAGAGCAAGCGTTCTACATGGTGGGTGGTATTGAAGAAGCGGTTGAGAAAGCTAAAACACTGAACTAATTTTTGACAGGCAGGGGTCTCCCCTGCCTGTTTTTCAGTGAATAGAAAAGAGAGCATTATGGCAAATACTGTGCATGTCGATGTAGTGAGCGCTGAAGAATCCATTTTCTCCGGCGAAGCTGAATTCGTTGTGGCACCGGCAGGTGGTGGTGAAGTAGGTATCTACCCAAACCACGCGCCTATGATCACTACGATCAAGCCAGGTGCCTTGCGTATCAAGCAATCTGCAGACAAAGAAGAAACCCTGATTTTCATTTCCGGCGGTATGCTCGAAGTGCAACCAGGTGTGATTACCGTGCTGGCTGATACTGCGATTCGCGGTCAGGATCTGGACGAAACTAAAGCGATTGCAGCAAAAGAAGCGGCTGAAGAAGCACTGAAGAACCGCTCTGCCGAAATCGATTATGCAGCTGCGCAAGCTGAACTGGCTGAAGCAGTGGCACAAATTCAGGCAATTCAAAAATTACGAAAATCTGTGCACTAAACAGATGGCAAGCAAGATTACAGGCGACTTTAAGTCGCCTTTTTTGTTTGTGTGTTTCACTGTTGCCATTGAATGCATGCTGCCAGTGTTTGTTTCTGAGCTAAAATAACGCTATGAGTGACCTGAACATTATTATCCTCGCTGCTGGCAAAGGCACGCGTATGCGGTCTGACCTGCCAAAAGTGTTACACGCAGTGGGTGGCAAACCGATCCTGCATCATGTGATTGATGCCGCACGCCAGCTTAGCCCTCGGAAAATCATCGTTGTTTACGGTTTTGGCGGTGAGCAGGTCCAGCAAGTAACTTCGGGTGAAGATTTGGAGTGGGTGTTACAGGCAGAGCAATTAGGCACCGGTCATGCCGTGCAGCAGGCCCTGCCCTCATTGGCAGATAATGGTTCTACATTGATATTGCTGGGCGACGTACCGCTGGTCGATGTGGAGGCCTGCCAGCAGATGTTGAAACAGGCAGACAAGCACCTGGTCGTACAAACCTTTATCAAGGATGACCCTAGCGGTTATGGCCGCATTGTTCGTAATGCCGACGATGAGGTTCTGGCAATTGTTGAACACAAAGACGCCAGCGAAGCACAGCGCGCCATCCGGGAAGTGAACACCGGCATCATGGCGATGCCCAATGCGCAACTGAAGCATTGGCTGTCACAAATATCCAATCAAAATGCACAAAAAGAATATTATTTAACCGATATCATCGCGCTATCAGTGCAGGAAGGCCGTGCGGTACTTCCCCTGGTGGTAGCAGATGCCTGGTCAGTCACTGGCATCAACTCCAAACTGGATCTGCAGGAGATCGAGCGTGAGTATCAGCGTCGTCAGGCCGCGGCATTAATGACGCAAGGCGTGACGCTATACGATGCCAACCGCATCGATATCCGCGGCAAACTCAGTTGTGGCCGGGATGTGGTCATTGATGTGAATTGTATTTTTGAGGGAGATGTCACCCTTGAAGATGGTGTGCATATAGGCGCTAACTGTGTCATCAAGCAGGCGGTGATTGCTAAAGGCACCAGGCTGGCGGCATTTACGCATATTGAAGATGCAGTGGTTGGTGCCGAAAGCAGCGTAGGACCGTTCGCCCGTCTGCGTCCTGGTACCCGGTTATCAGAACATACCCATATCGGTAACTTCGTAGAGCTGAAGAATGCAGTTGTGGGTTTGGGCAGCAAGGTGAACCATTTGAGTTATGTCGGTGATGCCAGTGTAGGTAACAATGTCAATGTGGGTGCCGGCGTGATCACCTGCAATTATGATGGCGCCAACAAGCATAGAACGGTCATTGAGGACGATGTGTTCGTAGGCTCAGATACACAACTGGTGGCGCCGGTGACTGTAGGCAAAGGCGCTACTGTCGCAGCCGGTTCCACCATTACCAAGGATGTGCCGGCAGACACATTGACCTTGTGCAGGGCAAGGGAGCAACGTTCAATTCAGGGATGGAAACGTCCACAAAAGGTGAAAAAATAAGCGTATGTGTGGCATCGTAGGTGCGGTTGCAAACAGGAATATCGTCCCCTTATTAATTGACGGCTTGAGCCGCCTGGAATATCGCGGCTACGACTCGGCCGGTATTGCCGTACTTAACCGGCAGATCGAACGCGTGCGTTCGGTTGGCCGGGTAGCCGAGCTTGAAAACAAGGCGCAGGGGCTGGAAAGCCATATCGGCATAGGCCATACCCGCTGGGCGACCCATGGCGGGGTGACTGAACAAAACGCGCACCCTCATGTATCGCCGGCGCAGGATAATGCACAGATCGCGGTGGTGCATAACGGCATTATTGAAAACCACGACGAGCAGCGTGACCGCCTGACCGCACTGGGTTACCAGTTCTATTCACAGACCGATACCGAAGTGATCGCGCATCTGGTGCATTACTACTACCAGCAGACCAAAGACCTGCTGCAAGCAGTGCAACAGGCGATCACTGAGCTGACTGGCGCTTATGCCATCAGCGTAGTCGCATTGGATAACCCCAGGCAACTGGTGGTTGCACGTTTAGGCTGCCCATTGCTGATCGGCCTGGGTGAGCAGGAAAATTTTGTCGCCTCGGATGTGTCCGCAGTGCTTTCTGCCACCCGTAAAGTGATTTACCTGGAAGATGGCGATGTCGCCACTTTGAGTACGGATGCCGTCATGATCTATGACAAGCAGGGGGAAACCGTACAACGCAAAATACATATGAGTGATGTGTCGCTTGCTTCGCTGGAACTGGGCCCGTACAGCCACTTCATGCAAAAGGAGATCCACGAGCAACCACGCGCCATCAGCGATACCATAGAAGCGCTGATTGATGATGGCGCGTTCAGGAGCGAATTGTTCGGCACTTCTGCCTCAGCGGCTTTCCAGCAGATCGACAGTGTATTGATCCTGGCGGCAGGTACCAGTTACTACGCCGGGTTGACGGCAAAATACTGGCTGGAAAGCATTGCCAGGATCCCGGCCTCTGTTGAAATAGCCAGTGAATACCGTTATCGAGAATCGGTGCCTAACCCTAAGCAGCTGGTGGTCACCATTTCGCAATCCGGCGAAACACTGGATACCATGGAAGCCCTCAAGCATGCACAGAAACTCGGCCATACGCATAGCCTGGCCATTTGTAATGTGCAGGAAAGCGCCATCCCGCGCGCATCTTCGCTGATTTTCTATACCCGTGCCGGTGCAGAGATCGGTGTTGCCAGTACCAAGGCTTTCACCACGCAATTGATAGCGCTGTTCGTGCTTTCCGTCACGCTGGCGAAAGAGCGTGGCCTGTTGTCTCCGGAACAGGAACAGGCTTACCTGACGGATTTGCGCCAGCTCACCAGCAGCGTGCAAATCGCGCTTAACCTGGAACCGCAGATCCGTGAATGGGCTACCAGGTTTGGCGATAAAGAGCATGCATTATTCCTGGGGAGGGGCATACATTTCCCGATCGCGATGGAAGGCGCACTCAAGCTCAAGGAGATCTCATACATCCACGCCGAAGCATATCCGGCAGGTGAGCTTAAACATGGCCCGCTGGCTCTAGTAGATAGCAATATGCCGGTAGTAGTGATCGCGCCTAACGATGCATTACTGGAGAAAGTGAAATCCAATATGCAGGAAGTCAAAGCGCGTGGCGGTGAATTGTTTGTGTTTGCAGACGCAGACAGCCATTTCCATGGCTCTGAAGGCGTGCATGTGATCCGTACACCCCGGCATGTTGGCGTATTGTCACCAATATTACATGTGATCCCGGTACAGTTACTGGCTTATCATGCAGCGTTGCTGAAAGGTACCGATGTCGATAAACCACGTAATCTGGCCAAGAGTGTTACCGTAGAATAGATGCAAACTCTGAAAAGCCTGCTGATAAATCAAAATAGAGTTTGGTCATAAGATATAGGGTTTGGTCATAGATAATAGAGTTTGGTCATAAAATGACTAGTATTAAGTGTAACAATAATCTATGATCAATCGCCGTTTTAGCAACTAGTTAACTCTTCGCGCAACCGTGTTTTATGTTTAAAAGGCTGATACACTTTCTACCTCTTTCATTCTAAGGTTGAGGAAAACAGTGACTCAAAATCAGTTTGAAGAAATATTAGTTCGATTTGAAGCAGACACCCTTTCATCAGTAGGTCCTTGCACTGTTCACAGACTTGTAGATTTCATGGAGTCGGATTCGTTAGAGAGTTTGATTCATCTTTTACTGCGAAACCTTGCTGCTGAGACAGGTTTGTTGCCAACAAGCCCAAGAATAGCTTATCCACTCCAGGCTAGATTTCTGCCCAAAAAGGAATACATTCTGGAAGAGCTTATGGCTGGCGTTACAGAAGAAAATAAGCATGAGTGTATCGACTTTGGAAAACCTGTCGGAATAGAGAAGCTATGAAGAGTTGTATGGACGAACAATAAAGTTTGGTCATGAACAACAAACTTACTCATACATTTTTGTTAACAAGATTGGTATATTCACCCATATTCATTGCGAAAACTAAACCGTATTGTAATCATTAGTACAGCTATGGTCTATTGCGCTCTACTATTCGAGGTCTTGATGTATGAGTAATGAAATCGATGAAAAAACAGAAGGTACTTATCTAACACCCTCCACACGCAAACTAATGCAGTTGCGTGAAGGAAAAGGCCCAGGCATGCTTAACGATGAGGAGATTGAGCTTTTACGAATGAGCAGCAAAGAAAATTCTATTGCTAGCAGTATAGCTTTTCAATCTATTCCAAAGAATTCTGATAGACCTAGCTACATTGGTACACTCAGTGATAAAACCAGCTATAAAGCTACTCTTAAAGAAATTGAAAAGGCCATTCAAGATGGATGGGCTAACGGCGATTTGAAAAGGAGATCATAGATATGCTGAATGTTGCAATTTTCCTTAGTGTAATCATTACAATCTCTGTCGTAGGTTTAGCTATCGTTGCGTATAAGTTACACAAGTCGAAAAGGTAGTCCTAGCAAGTATGTAATTAAAATGATGTCTCAACTAAGCGATTATTTACATCAGTACTGGCTCAACAAGTCTGCGTCAAATAGGCATCAGTTAATTCATTACCTCATAATTTTCTGAGTAATAAATGTAGCGGCTGACCCGTCGAGAATCAACCAATTCGGCGTGGCTGAAAATTGTAGAAATTGGCTCTGATTTGGTGATCACTGTCAGAGGAAACAAGGTGCCATCTTTTAACAAGATGATTGCTCAAAGTGATCATCTCGCTGACCGTCACCTTGATTCAATTGCGCTTGAGACATCGCCACCTATAGGCAATGAAGAAATCTAATGTAAAGAATAATCACCACTATATATTGGCGATGGCAAGAATCTGTAGCCTCAGCTGAGGTTTGAAAGCGCATTTGTTTGCTTATTTGGAGTCGCTTGGTCTACCCTCACACTTTTCAAATAGCGCTATCGCTTGATCACAATACTCACAGTGACCCTGGCAGCAATCATGCATCAGAAAAGCAACAAGGTCTGAAAGCGTAGTAAAAATGACGCTATAAATGATTGAACGCCCATCACGGCGGCTAACAATCAGCCCGACTTGCTCAAGATGATTAAGATGGAATGAGATACGTGAGGGTGATAAACCTCCTAGCTGCTCCGCGATCGCACCTGCGGGCAGACCTTCAGCGCCAGCAACAACTAAAAGACGGATGATACGCAGCCGGGTTTCTTGCGCAATTGCAGCAAAACTATTTAATGCTTGCTGTTCTTTCATTAAACGTGATGGATTCATGTTGTGCCCTATGAATATAAGCAGCAAAAATACTATTATTTCAATATTTCAACAAGTATTGAAATAATAAATGATCTCATTTACCATTCGCATAAATTTTGAGGAACAATACTATGCAGGCTATTCGAGAGAAACTGGAGAACCATCAAATATCCATTTACTTTATTGCGGTGCTTTTGGCAGGGGCCATTTCGCTGATGTTTAAAGTGGATGGTGGCTTGAGTGACTTGATCAATCCTGCGTTGGCATTCATGCTTTTTGTTACATTCCTGCAAGTGCCACTGTCTGATTTGGGTAGAGCATTTACACGCATAAGATTTCTCAGTGCATTGTTGGTATCTAACTTTGTGGCGATTCCACTGCTGGTTATGTTTCTAACTCAATTTCTGCCAGACTCGCCTATGATCAAACTAGGTGTCTTATTTGTGCTGCTGACTCCATGTATTGATTATGTGGTGACGTTCTCACATTTAGGTAAAGCAGATGCTCGACTATTGCTGGCCTCGACTCCTGCATTGCTCATACTTCAGATGCTTTTGTTGCCGGGTTATCTAAATTTCATGATGGGTGAATCCGCTGCCAGCCTTGTGCAAATAGACCCTTTCATTCATGCATTTATCTGGTTAATTGCTGTGCCATTGGTTTTAGCCGGTGTAGTACAGCTGTGGTCTGCAAAGTCTGCCATTGGCGAGAAAGCTTCAACGGTGCTTGGTCTATGCCCAGTGCCTGCAACTGCGGTTGTATTATTTATAGTGATTGCAGCACTGGTTCCTCAGCTTGAATCAGCGCTAGATGCAACAATTAAAGTGGTGCCAATTTATGTAGCGTTTGCGATCATTGCTCCTGTCATTGGGTGGGTAGTATCGAGCCTATTCAAACTGGAAGCCATGGCCAAAAGAGCGGTGTCATTTAGCTCTGCAACTCGTAATTCACTTGTAGTGTTGCCACTCGCTTTAGCCGTGCCTGGAGCAATTCCTGTAATACCAGCGGTCATCGTCACTCAAACTGTGGTCGAATTAATTAGTGAACTACTTTATATCCGTATCTTTCCAAGAGTGGGATAAAAAATAATTAAGAGTGTTTGCATGACTTTCTATCATTGGTTTTTACGTTTCCTTGCTGCATGGGTAATTTTTACAGGCTCAGTACATGCTCAGGGCCAAGAGGCTGATGCCCCAAAACAATTATGGCAATTATTAGACTATGTAGCCGTAGATTACAGTGGCGCAGTTCAAAATGGCGTTGTCGTCAGCGAAGCCGAATATGCTGAAATGCAGGACTTTGTTGAGAATGCTAACAAGCTATTAACCTTATTACCTACGCACAAAGCTAAGGGTCAAATTGCTGAAGCTATAAACCAATTACGTGTTGCTGTTACCAATAAAGCCTCTGATTCAGAAATTACGCGTTTAGCTCATCAAGCAAACTCAGTCTTATTGTCCGCATATCCAATTCCCATCGCCCCTAAGTCTGTTCCAGACTTGAGCCGAGGGAAATCACTTTACGCGGTGCAATGTGTTTCATGTCACGGTGCGACAGGGAATGGAGATGGGCCACTTGCTGCTACATTAGATCCTGAACCTATCGCATTTACTGATGCTGACCGTGCAAAATCAAGAAGTTTAATGGCGCTTTACCAGGTCATTTCTCAAGGCGTGAATGGTACTTCGATGCCAAGCTTTGCTACGCTGCCAGAAGAGGATCGTTGGGCATTGGCATTCTTTATTGGCACGCTTTCACATAATGAGGATATGCAAAAACAAGGGAAGATACTTTGGGATAATAATGATGGAAACATCAAGCAACGCTTTACCGGCTTGGATAAACTCAGCACGCTAACTGAAGCCTCGTTAACTGAGACATTGCCGGCAGATACTGTACGCAATGTGGCCGCATATCTGCGAACTCACCCTGACCTAGTTGGAAAAAATCACGCCAAAGGTCTGGCCTTGTCCAGACTTAAACTTGCGCAAAGCCTGGAAGCTAAGAGATCAGGTGATCTACCGCTTTCAACTCAGTTAGCCCTATCAGCCTACCTTGATGGTTTTGAGCCAATCGAACCCATGCTCAGCGCAAGAAACAAAGAGCTTCTTGTATCCGTTGAAACAGCCATGCTTGACTACCGGTCAGCTGTGACCAAAGGAACTGTCGAGCAAGCACAAAATGCAGCAGAGAATTTGGAAGCATTGCTCACCAGAGTTGATCTCATCATGCAGGACTCGAAGGCTGATCCAACGGCAACGTTCATTGGCGCAGCCACAATACTTTTACGTGAAGGTGTAGAAGCACTTTTGATTGTGATTGGCATGATCACCTTTTTGAAAAAGACGGAAAGGCCAGACCTGCTTCAGCACGTGCATCGTGGTTGGATCAGTGCTTTGTTGGCCGGACTTCTAACTTGGGTTGTAGCCACCTATTTGATAGGGATTAGCGGCTCAAGCAGAGAAGTGACCGAAGGGATTGGTTCGGTGCTTGCATCCGTGGTTCTGCTAAGTGTCGGTCTTTGGATGCATCAGAAAAGTAGTGCTGGGAAGTGGCAGGAATATCTGAAGGGACAATTATCGAAAGCCATTTCAAGCAAGTCTGTCTGGGCATTATTCGCACTCTCATTTATTGCTGTCTATCGAGAGGTATTTGAAACTATATTGTTCTACTCTGCGTTGATGGCTGACGGCAATAACACTGCTTTGGCCGGAGGCTTTATAACAGCGGTATTGCTGCTGGCGTTGATTGCTTGGGTAATGCTCTATACAAGCGCACGAATGAACCTGGGCCGTTTCTTTTCATTCACTTCCGTCCTGGTAGTTATCTTAGCCGTTGTACTCATAGGTAAAGGCATGTCCGCCTTGCAAGAAGCTGGATGGATAGGTGTCAATGTACTCACAGCCATACCGCGAATCGAGTGGCTAGGTGTTTATCCAACTACAGAAACGATGACTGCACAAATCTTGGTAGGTCTAATTGCACTAGCTGGGTTTGGGGCTTTTTCCAGGAAGCCACACAAATAAACAGTTGAAGGACTTCCATTCAAAGCCATCTTTAGGCACGCAGTTCCCTCTAAATTTTCTATGCTAATTGCGTAAAGAAAATAGTTGCTATCTTTCCATATTCATGGAAATATAGAATATATGGACATCAAATCAGCAGTGACTCAACTCTCATCAATCGCTCAAGAGGCTCGCTTGGAAATATTCCGTTTGCTCGTTCAGGCCGGAACTGAAGGTCTACCAGCGGGGACCATTGGGGACAAGCTCAGCATTCCACCAAGTACGCTCTCGTTTCATCTCAAAGAGCTAAGTCATGCAGGGATGGTTAGTTCACGCCAAGTCAGCAGGTTTGTTTATTACACCGCCAACTATGAAGCCATGAATGGTTTGCTTGCTTACCTCACAGAAAATTGTTGTGCTGGCGTGGCTGAATGCTGTCCCGATGTAACTAACTGCAATCCCGAAAAAGGTAATGAAGAATGAGTACAACCGCTCAACCAGGTGTAATAAGTAACTTTGAACGTAATCTGACATGGTGGGTGCTTGGCTGCATTGTGGTCGGCATTGGATTGGGTCAGGTATTTCCTGGATTCTTCGAAGCTGTAGGTGGCCTTAAAGTAGCTGAAGTGAATTTGCCTGTGGCAGTCCTGATATGGTTAATGATTATCCCGATGCTGCTAAAGATTGACTTCAAGACAATGGGCGATGTCTTAGCGCACAGCAAAGGCATAGGCGTGACCTTGTTCATTAACTGGATAGTAAAGCCTTTCTCGATGGCCTTGCTTGCTTGGATATTCATTCGTCACTTATTCGGTGACCTATTACCAGCAGACCAGATTGATAGCTACATAGCTGGTTTGATACTTTTAGCGGCTGCCCCATGTACTGCAATGGTGTTTGTCTGGAGTGGTCTCTGTGGCGGTGAGCCTAAATTCACCTTGTCTCAGGTCGCACTGAACGATGCAATTATGCTATTTGCATTTGCGCCGCTGGTAGCGTTGCTATTGGGGCTGTCTAGCATTGTCGTACCATGGGACACTCTTCTGACATCTCTGGTGCTATTCATCGTCGTACCAGTGGTGATTAGTCAGTTTGTGCGAGAAGTCGCACTGGCAGGACGCCAGCAAAAGCTTAATGCATTGCTTAAGCGTATTCAGCCTGTTTCCCTGTCTGCACTACTTGCAACACTGGTCTTGCTGTTTGGCTTTCAAGGTCAGCAGATCATTGCTCAGCCATTTGTGATTGCCTTGTTAGCTATACCTATCATCATCCAGGTGTATTTCAACTCCATGTTAGCTTACTGGTTGAATAAGAAGCTCAAGGTGGCTCACTGTGTCGCTGCTCCATCTGCCCTGATTGGTGCTTCAAACTTTTTTGAACTGGCTGTAGCAACGGCTATTGCTCTCTTTGGGTTCAACTCAGGCGCAGCTCTGGCCACCGTTGTAGGTGTGCTTATCGAAGTGCCCGTGATGTTATCCGTAGTTGCAATCGTTAACCGTACCCGGGCTTGGTACGAAACTGCCTAACAATCGAAAGTTATAAATGAACATCTTATTTTTATGTACCGGTAATTCCTGCCGTTCAATTCTTGCTGAGGCCACATTCAATCATTTGGCACCGGATTACATGCGGGCAATGAGTGCAGGTAGTCAGCCAACGGGTGAAGTGCATCCACGTTCTATTGCCTTGCTTGAACGTGAAGGCATAGCTACAGAGGATTATTACAGCAAGTCCTGGGATAACCTGCCAGTGACACCAGATATCGTGATTACAGTATGCAGCAATGCAGCGGGTGAGACCTGTCCAGCATACCTTGGTAACGTCTTAAGGGCACATTGGGGAGTGGATGACCCTGCCAAGGCGACAGGTACTGATGCTGAAATAGATGCAGCATTCATCAAAGCCTATTCCATATTAAGAAAACGCATTGAAGCATTTTTAGCGCTACCTCCAGATACATTAGCGGTCAAAGATCAGCTTCAGCTCCAATTGAAATTAATTGGGGAGATTGAGTAGATGGAAACTAATACCAACTTGCCAAACATTGAGCAGTCGCTATTTGCAAAGACAGACATTTCTTCCCTGATGGATTACAAGCCATCAACCCACAAGCCAAGATTTTTGTTGCTGTATGGTTCGTTAAGAAAGCAGTCATTCAGTAAGCTATTGGTATTGGAAGCGAAGAGACTACTGGAGGCGCTTGGTGGAGAAGTTAAGGTATTTGATCCGCATGAACTGCCATTACCAGATGATGCGCCAGAGACACACCCCAAAGTTCAAGAACTGCGCGATTTAACGCTTTGGTGTGAGGGCATGGTTTGGTGCTCGCCTGAGCGTCATGGCGCGATGACAGGCATCATGAAATCACAGATCGACTGGATACCTTTATCCATGGGAGCTATTCGGCCAACACAAGGAAAAACACTTGCGGTGATGCAGGTATCAGGTGGTTCTCAATCGTTTAACGCTGTAAACCAAATGCGCATACTAGGCCGCTGGATGCGGATGATTACTATCCCCAATCAATCCGCTGTGGCAAAAGCTTTTCAAGAGTTTGATGAAGGTGGTCGGATGAAACCATCGGCATACTATGATCGAGTGGTTGATGTGATGGAAGAGCTCGTTAAATTCACATTACTTACCCGCGATATATCCGGCTTGCTGGTTGACAGGTACAGTGAGCGCAAGGAGTCGGCAACCGCACTTGGAGATCGTGTTAAGCTACACGCGATATGAGTGTGGTGTTCACGTCTACCGTGGTGCGATTAAGGACTAATATGGCAAGTTGCTGTGAAGACAAAGGATGTGAAGTTTCTGCTTTAAGGGAGTCTCATAGCCGTGTGCTTTGGGCTGTCCTGATTATCAATGCTGTGATGTTTGTCGTTGAGGCATATTCTGGCTTAGTCGCGCACTCTACGTCATGGCTGGCTGACTCTTTGGATATGCTGGGTGACGCTATTGTCTATGGGTTCAGTCTGTTCGTGTTAGCTAAGTCCTTACGCTGGCAAGCTGTGGCTGCTGTGATTAAAGGCGTATTCATGCTGGCCTTTGGTGTCGGAGTATTGCTGGAAGCTATCTACAAAATATTTAATCCCGTTATACCTAACGCTGAACTCATCGACTTGAATGCAAATACAGGAGTCTTGCTTGCTGCGGCTGCTAGTTACTGGTTGACCTCTCGTTGGCCTGATATAGCTGTGGGGACAATTATCGCTGGTCTATTCCTGCATTCCTCAGTGTTTGTCCTGAAGGAAGCACTTGAAGAATTGCGCAAACCAACTTCAGTGCCAGCACGGCAACCTCAATCAGTAGTAGTTGGAATGCCATTCATACGAAATAAAAAATAACATCAGACTAGGTGTGCATAAATTTATTTAGATTATGCGATCAAGGGCTATTCGGTCTTGTATAGGGAGTTCATGCGCTTCAATACTGCAATCACCAGGCTTACATTTATGAATTAGCGGTCAGCACCTTTGGTTCAAGAATCAAAGATTGATGAATGGCTTATTCAATACCATCCAATTTCAGGAGCAACTCCTATAACAATCTCCGAATCAACTACTGGTCTAAAAGAGGTTGAAAGAATTCAAAACGCAATCAATTACAGAGGCGTTGTTTGATTTGGCTTAAAGTGTAATCCCATCGGATTCTTTGCATTAAAGTAAAAATTAATTGACCTTCCCATGGTGGGAAGCTTTAAACTGATTTGCATCTAATACAAATTTAGAATGATGAGCATGTCTAAAATGACTTTAAGTGATGCCACTCAAAATATCTCACTTCCTATCAAAGGGATGACATGTGCCAGCTGCGTTGGGCGTGTTGAAGCCGCCTTAACAAAGGTCCCTGGCGTAGAAAGTGTCTCAGTCAACCTGACAACTGAGCGAGCGACTATTCACGTTACCGAAGAGGTAAATCGCACAGCCTTGATCGAAGCTGTTCATAAAGTGGGTTATGAAGTTCCAACATCCAACATAGAACTTAATGTTATTGGCATGACCTGTGCGTCATGTGTTGGGCGTGTTGAGAAAGCCCTCAGATCTGTATCAGGGGTCGTTGAAGCAACAGTTAACTTAGCCACTGAACGTGCCTCCATATATGGTTCTGCTGACCCAGCAGAATTGATTTCCGCGATCGAACGTATCGGTTACGAAGCTAAGGTCGTTGACTCTCTATCCTCTCTACAGGCTGTAGCAGAAAGTCAAAAAGAGATTGAATTATTCAAATTGAAGCGGGACCTCATTCTCGCAGCAGCACTATCGTTACCAGTGTTTTTAATGGAAATGGGTGCGCATTTGATACCAGGTGTTCATGAATTAATCATGGATACTATTGGTATGAGCACTAGTTGGTACATACAGTTTGTGTTGACGGCTCTGGTACTGGCTTTCCCTGGTAGGCGCTTTTACCAGAAAGGCTTTCCAGCTCTATTTCGGCTTGCACCAGACATGAACTCGCTCGTAGCAGTAGGCACTGCTGCAGCTTTTGGATATTCAATGGTCTCGACCTTTGCTTCCGGACTGCTGCCTGAAGGAACGGTCAATGTCTATTATGAAGCGGCTGCAGTCATTGTCGTTTTGATATTACTTGGCCGATTTCTGGAGGCCCGTGCCAAGGGGCGGACTTCCGAAGCAATCAAGCGCCTGGCAAAAATGCAGGTTAAAGAAGCGCATGTGATGCGCAATCATGGCTTTTTGGATGTCCCTATCAATGAAGTGGTGCTCAATGATGTACTCGAAGTGCGACCTGGTGAGAGAGTGCCGTTAGACGGTGAAGTCACCAATGGTAAAAGTTTCGTTGATGAATCGATGATCACTGGTGAACCCATTCCTGTTGAGAAAACCCTGGGCAGTTCTGTAGTCGGCGGCACTGTTAATCAGAAAGGGATTTTAGAGATGCGTGCGACAGCCGTTGGTAATCAAACCATGCTGTCTCAAATCATACGCATGGTAGAGCAGGCACAAGGCTCCAAGCTACCCATACAGGCGCTCGTCGATAAAGTGACTATGTGGTTTGTACCTGCTGTCATGGGTGCGGCATTGCTCACATTTATCAGTTGGATGATTTTTGGTCCATCCCCTGCGTTGACCTTTGCACTGGTGAATGCAGTTTCAGTATTGATCATTGCATGCCCGTGTGCCATGGGCCTGGCCACGCCGACTTCAATTATGGTTGGAACTGGGCGAGGAGCCGAACTGGGCATCTTATTCAGAAAAGGTGAGGCATTACAATTACTCAAGGATGCCAAAGTTGTCGCGGTGGACAAGACGGGTACGCTCACAGAAGGACGGCCAGTACTTACCGACATCGAAGTAGCGGAGGGTTTCGAGCGTAATAGTCTTCTTGCAAAAGTCGGGGCGGTTGAAGCTAAATCTGAGCATCCAATTGCACGCGCTATTGTGGCCGCTGCCACTGAAAATGGGCAGACTCTACCGGCGTTAACAGACTTTGAGTCTGTGACAGGTATGGGCGTAAGAGCCCGTGTTGGAGGTGCTCTCGTTGAAGTAGGAGCGGATCGATTCATGCGCCAACTGGGGTTAGATTTGAACGTCTTTGCGCAAACTGCTGGGCGATTGGGTAAAGAGGGCAAATCACCTTTATACGCATCAATTAATGGTCGCTTGGCGGGCATTATCGCCGTCGATGACCCTATAAAAACTTCGACACCGGGTGCAATCGCCGCACTACATCAGTTAGGTCTCAAAGTGGCTATGATTACTGGTGACAATGCCAAGACCGCACATGCAATCGCCCGCCAGCTTGGCATTGATGAAGTTATTGCTGAGGTTATGCCTGAGGGGAAAGTTGACACTGTACGTCGCTTGAAAGCTGCTTACGGGCAGATTGCTTTTGTGGGGGATGGCATTAATGATGCCCCCGCTCTGGCAGAAGCAGATGTGGGCTTGGCAATCGGGACTGGTACAGATATCGCTGTAGAATCAGCAGATGTAGTCTTAATGTCCGGCAATCTGCAAGGGGTACCGAATGCGATTGCTTTATCTAGAACAACGATAGGGAATATTCATCAAAACCTGTTCTGGGCATTTGCCTATAACACGGCTTTGATTCCGGTAGCGGCTGGTGCACTTTATCCTGCTTGGGGCATATTACTTTCACCAGTATTTGCTGCCGGAGCAATGGCTTTATCCAGCGTGTTCGTTTTAGGGAATGCCTTGCGCTTAAGGACATTCAAACCACCTCTAGTGGAATACAACAGTCCCAAAAATCTGTGAGTAATAATGCTTGACCTTGCCATTGTTGGAACCTTTAAGCTTATATCACTACCCATTACTGATTAAGGAGTTAATGATGGAATTTCATATTGAAAATATGACCTGCGGTGGATGTGCAAGAGGTGTGACAAGTGCCATTAAAGCCATAGACCCAGAAGCGAGCATTACTACCGATCCTCCAACCAGGACGGTCAAAGTTGAAACCAGCGTTACAAAAGACGAGATCGTTTCAGCGCTTATAGATGCTGGTTTTCCACCTGCAACTAAGTAATTTCTATCTGCCTGCTGAGCAATATCAGCAGGCCTTTTTACCTATCACTTGGGCATGAACGATGAGTTTATTTAATATTGGGCAAGCTGCGAAAGCGTCAGGTATCTCGACCAAAATGATTCGGCATTATGAAAGCGTTGGTTTACTGCCTGCCGCTTCAAGAACTTTTGCGGGATATCGTCAATATTCTGAAAAAGACATCCATACGCTGAGCTTTATCAGACACTCCCGCGATTTAGGCTTTTCTATCAAGCAAATTGAGGAATTATTAAGCTTATGGCAAGACCCACATCGGCCAAGCAGCAAAGTGAGGGAGTTGGCTAATTCCCATGTTGAGGCCTTAAACCAGAAGATTCAAAGCCTGATGTCGATTAAGTCGGAGCTACAAAAGCTTGTGCATTGCTGTCATGGGGATGATCGCCCAGAGTGCCCCATTCTAGAGCAACTTGCGCTTAATCAAACATAGGGTAATTCATAAAAGAAAAATTTCAGTTTAGCACTGAATCATTTTTAATTTAGGGTTATCATAATCCCATCGTGAGAAAGCTCATCCAGATCTTCGCTATTTGGCTCATCGCAATCATTCTACCGGTGCAGGGATTTGCATCGGTCAGCATGATGAATTGTGAGAAGCCACAAAGCCAGCACAACCATGAAAGTGTAAGTGGTCATAGCCATGAACACCACGAGGGTGCTGTGGATAGTCATGCTCACAAACATCAAGATGATACCAAGCACGCTTGTAATCATTGTTCCAAATGTTCAGTCTGCTGTTCAGGTTTCGCCTTTGCAGCGTCGGGTGACGACCTGAAGCATCATTTGATTGTTGCAGGTACGGCAATCGGTTTTATCGTTCCAGATTTCACTAGCCATATATCCTCCGGGCCTGAGCGACCCCCGCGCTTTCTCCTCGTTTAGTATGTTACTGGCTAAAGCCCGTTCAGGTCTTTAGCCAGCACACTTATGCTTTTGCATGCTCTGGGCAGGCAAAAGAATGCGTTCCCAATAAATGTTGGGAACTCTAAATGAGAGGTTTATATGAAATTTCCTACCCTAAAGAGAGCCTGGCTTGCCTCTCTCTATCAATATTTATTGTGTCTTGCGATGGCATTAGCATTGGGTATTGGCGCATCATTTGCGGAAGAAAGCTCCGCGCCATATCAGTCCACATTTGAAGATTACAAGGCGACAAATAGTGACAATCAAACAGATTGGAAATCGCTAGATTCTTCGATTGCAGACCAAGGACATCAAATGCCGGGGATGCAGCACTCCTCGGATCAACCAATGAATCATGAAGCGATGGGACATAGTATGTCTCATGGCGATACGCATGCTTCACATGACTCAGAGTCGCAGATGCCCCCCATGGATCATGGCAATATGAAAGGCATGGACCATAACAGCATACCGGGGATGGACCATAGCAAAATGCATGACATGAATAGTCAGGCTGAAGATATGGGCCACAGCATGGCAAACATGGTTCACAAATCATCCTCATCTGAAATGTCGGCACACACTCACGACCATGCAATGATGAACCATGCTGGTATGGATCATCAGGCCATGCAAAATATGAATCATTCAGGAAGTGAGAGTGAAGAAGCTGTATCAATGACCCATGAGCATGGAAATGCTGAGGGTGAGCTTACGGAAGAAGGTCACTCAAGCCATATCCATGAGTCTTCAGAAGCTGTTAAACCAGAAGCGCCCTCAGAACACACCGGTTTCCAAATTATTCCTAATTTGCATCCGGCAGTCGTCCATTTTCCAATTGCGTTGACGATAGTGGCCTTCATTTTCGGTCTAGCTGCTCGCTTGTTCCGGCAATCTGCATCATCGACTTCATTAGCCGCTGCAGGATCTTACATATTAATACTAGCCGCTGTCAGTGCTGTGGCTGCCGTTGGTTTTGGTTGGCTGGCATTCAACTCACCTATGAATCACGATGATGCCGGCCATGCTGCCATGTTGTTGCATCGAGCCTGGGCAATCCCTACTGCTGCTGGATTGGTGCTCGTTGCAATCTGGCACTCGTTGAAATCGCGTCAGGATAGCCCGATGTCCATTCCTGTATTAGTTTGCCTGGCTGGTTTATCCCTGTCTGTAGCGACAACGGCATGGCTGGGTGGTGAAGTGGTCTATCGGCATGGCATTGGTGTTCTATCTTTACCTGCATCTGGCGGCCATAACCATGCCGGACATCATCATGGTGAAGCAAGTGAATCAGCAATACCAGCTCAAGGTAACCATTCAGGTCATCAACATGAATCATCATCTGAAGGAGATTCACATGAGCACTAATATTGGAAATCTCAGAGCACGCAGTGCCATTCTTGTTGCCGTAAGCTTGTTATTAGGTGGGTGCGCGACCTTCTCAAAAGATGGCGGCATGGATGAGGTACAAAAACAAACTCAACCGCACCTGAAACAAGAATATGAATGGGCTAAGACAGAAGAGTCTACAAAGTCCCTGCAGGACAAGACCCAAGCATTGCTCGCACAACCTTTGGATGTAGAGGGTGCAGTACAGGTGGCGCTTTATAACAACAAAGGTCTACAAGCTGCATTCTATGAGCTGGGTATTTCAGAAGCGGACCTTGTACAGGCAGGCCGTCTGCCCAACCCACGCTTCTCTATGCTATATGCGCGTAATGGTGGTGAGTATAAGATTGAGCAAGCATTCACGTTCAACGTCTTCTCATTGATCACTATGCCTAAAGCAGTAGAGGTTGAAAAAAGACGTTTTGCCCAGACACAAGCATCTACCGCTATTGAAGTCCTGAAACTCGCCTATCAGACACGTACAGCTTATTTTAATGCGGTAGCCGCTACTGAACTGGCCAGATATAGCGCGCAAGTAAAAGAGTCTGCAGAGGCCAGTGCAGAGTTGGCTAAACGGCTGCATGAAACCGGCAACTGGAATCGATTAGAGCAGTCACGTGAGCAAAGCTTCTATGCAGATGCCGCACTGGAATATGCTAATGCGAAAAATGCTGAAATTCGGGCATATGAGACTTTAGCCAGGCAATTAGGCGTAAAAGCTTCACAACTCAACATCCAATCTCGGTTACCTGATCTGCCTAAGTCGCTTTCGGCGTTGCAGGCATTTGAACAAAATGCCTATGAACAACGATTGGACCTGCTCGTTAAACGCTCTGAAATGGACGCTTTGGCGAAGCAGCTAGGACTGACCAAAACCACGCGGTTTATCAACGTGATCGAGTTAGGCCCAGCACGTGTATTGGAAGGTAGGAGAAGCGAGCCTTACAAGAAAGGTATCGATATCGCTTTTGAAATCCCGTTGTTTGACTGGGGTCAGGCTAAGGTGCCACGGGCAGAGTCAATGTATATGCAGTCTGTACAGGAAACTGCACAGTTGGTGACCAATGCGCAATCTGAGATACGTGAGCGGTACAACACCTATCGCACCAAACATGATGTCACTCGTCACATACGCGATGAGATTGTGCCCTTACGCAAACGCATATTGTACGAGGACCAACTACGCTATAACGGCATGCTCACCAGCCCATTTGAATTATTTGGTGACGCCAGGGCGCAAGTGCAAAGCGTGAAAGGTTATATCGAGTCATTACGTGACTTCTGGCTGGCTGATGCTGAATTGCAAGCGACTTTAGTCGCGAGTCCCCGTTTGATGGAAGGTCAATAAGATGACAACTATGGATAGAAGAAACTTTTTTAAATATGCTGGATTAGGCATGGCTGGTGTTGTAGTCAGTGCTGTCAGCAAGGTGGCATTGGCAGCCATCCCGGAAATCATCACCTCCGAGGTGGCAAACACACAAGACCCACTTTATCCTGGTACAGGGCGCTCGTATCAACCGGTAGTTACTTTGAATGGCTGGAGCTTGCCCTGGAAGATGAATAATGGCGTCAAGGAGTTTCATTTGGTCGCAGAGCCTGTGGTCAGAGAAATCGCGCCCGGCATGAAGGCTAATCTCTGGGGCTACAATGGTCAAAGTCCTGGTCCTACGATTGAAGTGGTTGAAGGTGATCGTGTCCGTATTTTTGTGACAAACCGCTTGCCAGAGAAAACCAGTGTGCACTGGCATGGGCAACGTTTGCCGAATGGCATGGATGGTGTCAGTGGTCTGACGCAGCCAGCCATTGAGCCTGGTAAAACCTTTGTTTATGAGTTTGAAGCCAGACGCCCAGGAACGTTCATGTATCACCCGCATGCCGATGAAATGATGCAAATGGCCATGGGGATGATGGGCAGTTGGATCACGCATCCCAAGAACCCTAAGTTCATGCCGGTGGATCGCGATTTTGTATTTTTGCTTAACGCCTATGACATCGAGCCTGGAAGCTTCACCCCTAAAGTGAACACCATGCTGGATTTCAATTTATGGACATGGAATAGCCGCGCCTTTCCAGGTATCGATCCCATTGTGGTTCGTAAGGATGACCGTGTACGCATTCGCGTAGGGAACCTGACTATGACAAATCATCCCATCCATTTACATGGACATGAGTTTGAAGTCACTGGCACTGATGGTGGATGGGTACCAAAAACCGCACGTTGGCCCGAAGTAACCACTGATGTTGCCGTTGGTCAAATGCGCGCCATTGAGTTTGTTGCAAACGAGCCTGGCGATTGGGCATTTCACTGTCACAAAAGTCATCACACCATGAATGCGATGGGGCACAGTTTCCCCACCATGATAGGTGTGAAACAAGGTGATCTGATGAAGAAAATCACTAACCTCGTACCTGACTACATGCCTATGGGTGAAACGGGCATGTCGGAAATGACAGATATGTCCGAGATGATGGATATGCCATTACCCAAAAATACATTACCAATGATGATGGGCAACGGACAGTTTGGCTCACTTGAGATGGGGGGGATGTTCACGACCGTGAAAGTCCGAGATGGACTCGCTAAAAATGACTACAAAAATCCAGGTGATTATAAAAATCCCAGCGGCACAGTTGCCCATGCCGTTGAGGTAGATACAACTAAGGTTCTGCGTCAAAAGTTTAATGATAAAGACGGGTTTGAGGTAAACGTAAGGAAACCAACTAACCATTCAGGTCATTAACATTTAGTTAAAGATAGTGCATTCAACAGATTAGACTTTTTGCTGTTGGTGTATTTAATTTGATGGAAAGATTGGAATAATCACCGAGAATAACAGATTTTTCCTCGGTGATTATTTACTCTCTATTCATAATTTTTGCAGCTCTTGATACTATTCAGATGAGCTAGGCTCATTCTTTTTCCAAATCTTGAATAAGATTTTTCATCTCTACAATCTCTTTACGCTGAGCTTCAATGATTCCATCCGCAAGTTTTCGAACTCTGGGGTCATTTATGTTTGCTCTCTCACTGGTTAAGATAGCTATCGAGTGATGAGGAATCATAGCTCGCATGTAAGCAACATCTTCTACAGTCGCTTGGCTTCTTACTAACCATAGCGAAACACAGAATACAACACTACTTACAATAAGAACCACTGCATTCAACTTTTTATTGGGGTACATTTTCCACATGAAAATCAGCATAACCATAGCCATGACGGCGCCCATCATGAGCGCCATATAAGATCTAGTCTCACTGAAAAAGAGATGATCTAAAGAAAAAGTATTGAAATACATTAATCCAAACATGATGAAAGTACCGACCATAATCATAAAAGCAAAAGTTGAGTATTTCATGGATGCCATTGCATGGTGTTGATTATCAGAAGTTGAATTTTTCATGAATGTCTCCTTAGAGGTCTAAATAAGAGTGACATTACCTTGAGGCACTGAGTTCAGGTGCAGAATAGAGAGATTAACTGCCTTTATTTAAATTCAGCAACTTAATGCAATTATGTCAATTGACATAAAGCCATGTCATAAATAATTCTTACTGCAAAGTTTTTTAATTATCATCAGTAAATTTTAAGCTTCAAATAGGCATTTTTTAATAAAATCTAATCTTACTTTGAGGAAAGCAAACTAACGCGTTCCTGTGCACCCGTGATATCGCCAAAATAATGAAGCCTCCAATTAAAAAATGGATTTGTATTGCTCAATTTAGTTGGAATGGATGCTCAATATCACAGGAATACACTATTATTTTTTCCTTTTAAGCAGAATATATGCAGCAGGGAGCACAAATAATGATAGCAATGGTGCAGTCAGCATGCCACCCACCATAGGGGCTGCAATACGGCTCATCGCCTCCGAACCTGTTCCAGTGCCAATCAGAATCGGTATCAAACCAGCCAGAATTACTGCAACTGTCATTGCCTTTGGTCGTACACGTAAGACCGCACCTTCAATCAATGCGTCATACAAGTCTGCTTCATTATTTAGTTTGCCAGTGGACCTATATCGTTCAATTGCATCATCTAAGTACACCAACATAATGATGCCAAACTCAGCGGCGAGTCCCGATAGTGCAATCATACCTACTCCACTAGCAATAGAAAAATGATGCCCTAAGAAGTAAAGAAACCAAACTGCCCCAACCAGAGAAAATGGCAAACTACCTAAAATTAACAACGCTGGTGTCATGCGTTTAAATGACAAAAATAAAAGGATAAAGATAATTCCTATGGTCATCGGCACAACATAACTGAGTCGTTTGGCGGCACGTTCAAAATATTCAAACTGTCCCGACCAGGCAAGTGAATAACCTGCTGGTAAACGCAGCTCTTTATCTAACATTGCTTTCGCATCTTTAACAAATCCACCTAAGTCGCGGTCTTGGATATCTACATAAACCCAGACATTAGGCCGAGCATTCTCACTTTTTATCATAGGCGGACCACTCGTCACAGTGATTGCTGCCACGTCGCCAAGGGGGACCGTGGCACCTTGCTCGGTGATGATAGGAAGCGCCTTGAGCTTTTCCACAGAGTCACGTATTTCTCGGGGAAATCTTACATTTATTGGGAAGCGTGCTAAACCTTCAATTTTTTCTCCCACATTGTCACCACCAATCGCAGTAGAAACCAACATCTGTACATCACTGATATTCAAGCCATAGCGTGCAATTTTGGGTCGGTCTATTTTGACATCAATGTAACGTCCACCCGTTACTCTTTCAGAGATTACCGAGGTAGCACCTGGTATCTTTTTCATAAGGCGCTCGACCTCTTCGCCTAGTTTTTCTAAGGTAGTTAGATCAGCGCCACTAATTTTGATACCAACTGGGCTTTTGATACCTGTAGATAACATATCAATCCGATTGCGAATAGGTTGTACCCACACATTAGCCATACCGGGAATTTTTAAACGTGCATCAAGTTCTTTCACTAATTTTTCTGGAGTCATGCCTGCACGCCATTCTTCACGCGGTTTCAACTGAATGGTGGTTTCTAGCATTTCCAAGGGTGCGGGATCAGTGGCAGTTTCGGCTCGACCACTCTTACCGAAGACTGATTTTACCTCGGGCACAGTTTTGATAAGCCTGTCGCTCAATTGCAGTATTTCTGAAGCTTTTGAAGCAGACAGCCCTGGAAGAGCTGTAGGCATGTAAAGTAAGTCACCCTCATTAAGTGGCGGCATGAATTCGCTACCGAGTTTGCCTAGTGGATAGAGCGTGATCAGCACTAAAACCAATGCAACACATAAAGTGACTTTTGGAAAATGTAGCACTTTGTCTAGTACTGGCTTGTAAATTGCAATCAGCCATCTATTAATAGGATTCTCATGTTCAGCACGAATATGGCCCCGAATAAAGATCGTCATCAATACAGGAATCAATGTGACGGACAATCCTGCGGCAGCTGCCATCGCGTAAGTCTTGGTAAACGCTAATGGCGCAAACAACTTACCTTCCTGAGCCTCTAGGGTAAATACAGGAATAAACGACAAAGTAATAATTAACAAAGAAAAGAACAGTGCTGGTCCTACCTCACAGGCAGCATCAATAATGACGGTCAGGCGTTGAGCATGGCTAAGCTCGCCATGTCGGGCCTTAAAGTCTTCAAGTTGCCGATGCGCATTCTCGATCATCACGATTGCAGCATCCACCATTGCTCCAATAGCGATCGCAATGCCGCCCAGCGACATAATGTTGGCATTGACTCCTTGGTAATACATGACAATAAAACTGACTAGTACACCTATCGGCAATGCAACAATTGCTACTAAAGCTGAACGGAAGTGCCAAAGGAACAGGACGCAAACCAAAGCGACTACAACAAACTCTTCTATCAGTTTATTTGTTAGGTTATCGACGGCACGTTTAATGAGTTGAGATCGGTCATAAGTAGTCACAACCTCTATCCCTTCAGGCAGGCTTTTTTTGAGTGTCGCAAGTTTGGCTTTCACTGCATCTATGGTTTCAAGCGCGTTTTGACCAGCGCGCATAACAATCACGCCACCAGTTACTTCTCCTTCACCATTCAATTCTGCGAGTCCACGTCTAAGTTCGGGTCCAATTTGTACGCGAGCGACATCAGATAGAAGTATCGGTGTCCCGGAGTTGCTCACCATCAAGGGGATCTTGCGAAAGTCATCAATCGACTCCAAATAACCATGTGCTCTAACCATGTACTCAGCTTCTGCAATTTCTACGACAGAGCCACCTGTTTCCTGATTTGCAGATTCAATCGCAGACACAACCTTGGATAAAGGTATGCGGTAGTTACGCAATTTATTTGGATCAACTTGAACCTGATACTGTTTGACCATGCCGCCTAGTGTTGCCACTTCAGCGACTCCCGGTATAGTTTTTAACTCAAACTTAAGAAACCAGTCCTGCAATGACCGCAGTTCACTTAAGTCATGTTTGCCACTTTTATCTATAAGCGCATATTCATACACCCAGCCGACGCCGGTAGCATCCGGTCCTAAACTAGGATTAGCGCCTTTAGGCAATTTTGAGGAAATCTGACTTAAGTACTCCAGCACACGAGATCTCGCCCAGTATTGGTCGGTGCCATCGTTGAATAATATATATACAAACGAGTCACCAAAGAACGAATAGCCGCGTACAGTTTTCACCCCTGGCACTGAGAGCATTGTCGTTGTAAGAGGATAGGTCAGCTGGTTTTCAACAATTTGTGGGGCTTGACCAGGCCATGGTGTACGAATGATGACTTGTGTATCAGATAAGTCTGGAATTGCATCGAGTGGTGTTCTTAGCATGGCGAATATCCCCCATGCAATCACCATCAATGTTGCCAGCAATATCAGTAATCGATTGTTTGATGACCAACGTATGAGACGAGCGATCATGGTTTCGCCCCTTTCATACTGTTTTTCATCGGCTCAATCTTTATAATACGATCAATCATGTATTGTGCTGGCATACCTTGCTCAGCGGATGCTTCGGCTTTTAAAACGAATTCAACTTCGTCCCCAGTTCTAAGTTTTGTAAGCTGACTACTATCCTTTACCTTAAATCCCATCGTCATTGAAGGCCAGCCAATTTCTGTGATGGGCTCATGGTTCAGTGTGACATGATTCGATTTTGGATCTACATCTATTACTTTGCCATGCCCCATAGGCATCTTCTCCTTGGGCATGTCAGATTTAGTGTCATTCATCTCGGAAGTATTTCTATGTTGCGATAGCCTTGCCAGGACACCAGAAAGCGATGCTTCTGAGTCGATCAAGAATTGACCTGAAGCAACAATTTGTTCACCTTCGACTAAGCCGGCTAAAACCTCAGTAAACTGATTACGCTCTTGTCCGGTTTCGATTTCGACGGGGCGATAACCATTGTCCTCTTTTACTATGACCACTTTGCGCTGACCTGTAGCAATGATGCTTTCAGTAGGCACAGATAAAGCTTCGTGGGTTTGTCCTGTAAATTCCACATTGGCATACATGCCGGGGCGCAAACGATTGTCTTTGTTTGGTAATTCAATACGCACTTGTATGGTTCGAGTAGCATCGTTCAAGATCGGATATAGATAACCTACCTTCCCTTTAAAAACTTCATTAGGAAGACTTTGCATCCGAACCTCAGCAGCAATACCAGGTTTCAAACTAACTGCATCGCGCTCTGGAACCTCTGCAATCATCCAGACTTGAGAAAGATTGGAAATTTGAATTAATGAACTGCCGGCCATCAATTGAGCACCCTCTCGAACGCCTAACTCGGTGACTATTCCTGATGCGGGGGCATATACGCCAAATCTTGGGCTTGCTTTACCGGATTTCGAAATAGCGGCCACTTCACTCTCAGTCATGCCAAGTAGTTTCAGTCGATTGAAGGCTGCTTGCTTTAGAGAGTTGTCACTATCAACACTATGAAGTCCCAATAATGCTAGATACTCTTGCTGAGCCGCTAACAAATCTGGTGCATAGACTTCTGCAACTTTCTGGCCTTTGATGACTGGATCACCTACTGCACGGACTGATAAGCGCTCAACAAATCCCGGGATGCGTGTTTGAACTGCATAGATATGTCGCTCGTCTGGTTCGATTCGGCCAATCGCAGAGAGTGATTCACCGAAGTTTTTAAAGGACACTTTCTCTAGTCTGATCCCCAAGTTTTGTGCTGTCTGTGATGAAATTGCGACACCGCTTTCCTCACCATCACTTCCTTCAGTGGCGTATTTAGGTTCGAGCTGCATGTCCATAAAGGGAGACTTCCCTGGTTTGTCAAACTTCTGATCTGGCACCATTGGGTCATACCAGTATTTAACTCTTTTACCGCTGCCATCTTGAACGACTCCATCACTGGATTTAGTCGTCATCAAATCATCGCCTGGTTTATCCTGAGCCATGGGTGATTGCATGGATCTTTGTCCAATAGACCAACCTATTCCTGCTGATAGTAATAATAAAATCAGAACTATCACTAAATGGAGTCGTTTCATTTTATTTCCTTAATGATGTCCAGTTATTCAGCATATTTAGGTGCAAGCTGCATTTCCATAAATGGAGATAGGCCTGATTTACTGAAATGACGGTCTGGCACCATTGGGTCATGCCAATACAATATTTTTTTACCGCTAGCATCTTGTTCCACATTAGTGCCGCTCATATCGCTAGGGTCAATTTCATTAGGGAGCATTGCGTGAGGCTTGGCTTCTACTGACTTTTCCACTGCTGGCATTTCTGTCATTGTTTCGCTGCTAGAAGCGGCAGGGCTTTCCTGTTTGGAACAAGCAGTGATCGTTACTAAAAATGTAGCAATGACTAAGACGTATGTTGTTTTCATGATTTATTCCTTTTCAATTTGTTTAAATAGACGACTATCGTTTAATAAATAGCCAATTCTGACGGCGGCCCGTTGCTTGTCGGTCAAGATGGCCCAATGATCTAACTCGATTTCTAAAACATCTCTACGAGCATCCCAAACGTCGCTGAGAGGTTGCTTTCCGGATTGATATGCTGCACGCGCGATATTTAATTTAGCTTCAGCATTGGGGATAAGTTTTGAGAGATGCTCATTCTCACGAGCATCAGCAGCCTGTGCATCTGCCATAGCGCTTTCTAATTCGAAAGAAAGCTCACGTCGCCGGTCTTCGGTAAGCTTTCGTGCTTTCTCTACCAAAATCAGCTTTTCTGCAGTACGCCTATCTTGTCGATTCGCACGATCCAATTGCAGATCAATCGATACTTGAACACTCAGCATGTCACTACGGTCTGCAAAACGTTTCCCATAGCCGATTTCCCAGCCCCAATTACGCTCCAAATTAGCTTGCGCATTATCTACATCGAGCTGAGCAACTTTTTCAGATTGAGCAGCGTTGAGTAGTAACGGATGCTTATCTAATTCTGCTTGAAGAGCATTGTGGGGGGAGGTATCGGTGATGCCTGGAAGTTCAGAGGAGATCGAACGTGATGCAGCCTGACCAATCCAGCGAGCCAAAGTAGCGCGAGCTTTGCGTTCATCACGAAGTGCAACAATCCGCTTTTCATTGGTCATGGAAATTTGGGTGTCCATGCGCAGTACATCGCTGGTTTTTATAGCACCAGAACTGACACTGGCAGCCTGCACTTTACGCTCAGCCACCATGTCGTCAGTCATGCGTTGATAGAGGTCAGACTTTCGTTGAGCCTCATATACATCCAACCATGCTAAAGCCACATCGCGTTCAATAGTTCTAGCAGTCGCTATTTGCTCTGTATAGAACTGATCGGCTTCAGCTAGCATGCGATTGGAGGCCGCCTCACGTTTTCTGCGAGGAGTCATATCTTGCGCGAGACCGAGATTGGCCATAGTTTGGTCATCGCGATCAAAACGTAAGCTATCATTTCTGGTCACAGGTAAATTAATGACACCAAACTTAATCTTAGGGTCTGGTAATTGACCTTCGGCGATAGCTGCTTGACGTGATGCCATAGCGGCATCATCAAGTGACTGAAGCAATGGTTGGTTTTGTGTTGCTAATTGTATTGACTCAGCTAATGTCAGCGGTTGTTCTGCTTTTGCAGTACCAACCTCCAAAAATATAGCCAACACTGTCATCATGCAAAAAGACATGCATATGATTCTTGGCGTAACCGCCAAACAGGGGGCATTCATGAGAGCTCTCCTAAACTTAAATGTGCAGATTTAGGGCGTAATTAGGCCCTAGTGCATCACTTCAAGCTGGAGGCTTTAACGGAGGAGATAGATCTGCGGATTTTTCCGAAGGGGTGAAACTAGGAAAGGAAACTGCGGGTAAAGCGGCGAAAACATATTTAGCAGATGATTCAATCGGCGTTACTTGAGTGTACTGACAACCAGCACCTATCGAACAAGGCTTATGGTCATGACTATATTTTTGCTGCTTGTCTTTACTCATTTTACTTTCATGGCAATTTTTCATATGGGCCATGACATCTGACTGCATAGACGAAATTACAGAATGAGAAACACATGAAGTCGCGCAAATAGCTGCCAGCACTGGACTTGTAGCCAGAGCAAATGTCAAAACAACAGCAATTGTACGAAAAAATCTTACCATCAAATTACTCTATCACCGTATTTTAGTTTCAACAAGTCAATTCATATCAAAGTAATTTTTTCGTCGTTTCATCATCACGATTATGATCAAGTGAAGGGCTCGTGAGGCCGTACTTTAATTTTGTCCTGATGCTTCTATAATTGATTTGGTAATTGCCAATCCAAATAGGCTAGCTACTTCCTTTAATTGCAGTCATCATTTCTTTAAGTTTATCTGTCATTAAAGTGACACCAGCTTCGTAGCGAAGGCTGTTGTCTACAAACTCGTTTCTCTCTAAATCCATGTCTACAGTATTACCATCTACAGAACCTTGTACTAGAGAGCGAAATAGAGCATCTCCAGAGTGCCCTTTCACTTGAGCTGGATCTCCACTCAAATGCTCATTGCTAGTTTGTTTAAGAATGCCTGCTCTTGGAGCTGTTGATGCAGTAGCGTTAGTTTCAGCCTGTTGGATTGCTGATTGCATGGCTGACTTGAAATCAATATCTTTCGCCTTGTATTGCGGCGTATCTGCATTTGCAATGTTAGAGGCAAGTAATTCTTGACGCTGACTGCGTATACGCAGTGCAGTTTGAAGTACATTTAATTCGGCATCCAATTTTTTCAACATAGTTTTTCTCTCGAAATTACATCCTAAGAATTAGCTTGAAATACCCTTATCAACTACAGCTGTAACAGCATCATGATCCAGTGAATTGTGTAAATGTCTTGCAGCCTCCATATATGGCTTACACATGTTGCTGTTGAAGTCATAAGCGACCATCAGCGAACAGAAAACATCATCGTGGCTTAATGCAAGATTTTTATGCTGCCTCAAGTGGCTTTCTGGGAATGCAGACGAATTACCTGTCCATACAATGAGAGGTATTTTGGTTTGCTCTTTTGGCGCAATCACCACCGGTGCTGCATGAAGGTACATTCCATACTCGCCTAATGACTCACCGTGATCGGCGATATACATCATTCCCACATCGTAGTTTTCTTCGTATGGCTTAAGAAATTTGATTACTTCGGATAGAAAATAATCGGTATAAAGAATGGCATTGTCATATGCATTGTCGATCTCTTGCTTGGTGCAATCTTTGAGTTCTTTCGACTTACATACTGGGCTGAATTTCTCAAATACCTTTGGGTAACGTCTGAAATATTCAGGCCCGTGATTCCCCATTTGATGCAATACGATTAGAATATCTTTACCATTTTTTGATTGGATGTGCTTGTCCAGACCATCTAACATACCTACGTCACGGCATTCTGGATCGCATATTGGGTTGAGGTTTGTTGATTGAAAATTTTGATATTTAACTCGAAGTGCAACACCTTTCGAGTCTGAGTTATTGTCGCGCCATAAAACATCAATTCCGTTTCTAGCCAGGACATCAATCACATTCTCCTGCTTCAAAGCCGTCTCTTTGTTATAACCACGTTGCCCCAGGGAAGAGAACATACAGGGTACAGAAACCATGGTGGAGGTGCCGCAAGCACTGACATTACTAAAGCTGACAACGTTTGCAGCTTCCAGATTAGGAGTGGTGGCGCGTTGATATCCGTTTAGTGCAAATCTGTCATATCTTGCTGTTTCACCGACGACAACGATGACAAGCTTCCGTTTGTTATTATTTTGAGTGTTTCTATAGGCATCAGTGGCGATCGTTTTTAAAGGGGCATTCCGTGCTTCAAACACTTTGGCTTCTTGATTTACATATTTATATGCAGAATAAATTGAGAATGTTGGATTCGCATAAAATCTTACGATTTTATGTTCTCTGATAAATGAGGCATATCCTGCAGTAAATGGTGCAACCACCATAATCGCAGTAATAGTTAGGCTCGAAATAGCTTTAAAACGGCTTTTGAACTCTTGAGAAAATTTACGTGGTTTTGGAAAGTTTTTAATTACAAAAAACGCTGGGATTAGACCCAGTAGGATCAATCTAGCCACCAATTCAAATGTGATTAAACCTTGCAACTCTCTCTGATCGGTTTGAGCAACGTTATCCATCATGGTGTGGTCGATCACTACTCCAAAGCTATCCATGAAATATGCGTTCAGCGAAGAAACAATCAGCAGAACAGCTAAAACCCACTTTGCAGATTTACCAATGCAAAGTATTTGAATGATGATTGTTAGTGTGACTAAAAAGAAAACGAATAGTGATGCCAGGAACGGAAGATTATTAAGGCTGAGTGGATACGTCTTCAACAGGTTTTGGCAAAGCGAAATGTTGCCAGTCACCATAATGAACAAGGATGCCATCATGACCCAGGCATTTTGAGTCTTTGGAACAGGCAAGTATTTCGAAATCTTTGATTTTAAGTTTTCTAAAAACATGGGCTCATTTTTCTGATGGCAATCATCAGAAATCAGCAAACCGTATGCCAATTCTTATCACATTGATTATTAATGGAAATATTCAGTCAGGCACGTAAATTCCTGCAAGTTTTGCAGGATCGTAATTTTTTATTATGCAAAGTTTGCAGAAGCTGAGAGTCAAAACTTGGTTTTTTTAAGAATGATTCCGAAGATGGATTCTGTACGTTTCGATACATGGAAATTATTGACTAATCAATGAGTTATTGCTAAATTAAAAAAGCATGTTTCAACTAATCCGAAAATTCATGGCATTTCTTGCGCTGGTCTCAGTTCTGAGCTCATCGGCGTGGGCTTTCTCGCCTGAAGTTTTGTTTGATGATGTTGTTTCGTCTCAAGCAGTCATGCAGGATGTTCACCTGATTAACAAATCCCAAGTGAATAGCAATTCTGATATCATAAATGTACCAATCTCAGAACAATTTTGTGATCATGCTTGCCATATCTCTGCTCACATCACAGCCATTGAGACGAGTGGAATTAGTCACATTCTTCCTGATTTAGATTCATCTACCTACAACATTGAATCTAAAGATCAGTTCACCAATCCAGTCCTTAAAAGTCTCTACAGACCTCCTGCGCTTGTTTGATTAAATTTTTAAGATGCTGAGTGATTTCAGCATCTTGGTTATTGATCCAACGAGAGAGGTCTTACCGTGTATGATTCATCGTCTATAAGATGGCTGTTTGTATTAATAGCTTTCTTAATCAGTTCAGTTACCAATGCTGAGCCATTAACGCTGGAGGCAGCCTGGACTATTGCTGCCCAGAACAACCCGGACTTAAAGCGCTTAATCGCCAATCAGAGTATTCCTGCTGGCGAGTTCCAAGATGCTTCTGGCCCGCTCTATTACAACCCGACACTGAACTTGGAAGGTAGAACCCGCCGTATTGCTCAAACCGGCGCATCTGACCCTTACAGAGGTGAATATGGTATCGGTATCTCCCAGACCTTCGAAATTGCCGGGCAGCAACGGTTTCGTAGACAAGCTGCAGAAGAAAGTAAAACTGCAATTTCCCAAGATATTGCTGAAGAATATCGCGCTCTACATGCGCAATTAGAAGAGCAGTTCATCAATGTACTTGCTGTCCAAAAGCGTATTGAAGTTGAACAACGCATTCTAAAACTCATTGAGCAAAATACGCAGTTGTCTCGCAAGAGAGTAAGCGCCGGTGAGGATAGTTTGCTTGATGGGAATTTGGCCATAGTAGATGCGGAGCGTGCGCGTAACCAATTGATCTCCCTTAATGAACAATTGTTGCGTGCAAGAACTCAGCTGGCAGCCACCATGCAGCTTAAGGCAAATGAATTTCCAGAAGTTGTTGGGGAGTTAACTCCAGCCCAAACGCAATACACACTACAAGAACTATTCAACAAGCTTGATACCCGCCCAGGAATTCAATCCCTGACAAGTAAAGAAGCCTCTGCCAGATCGCGTTTAGAGCTGCAAAAAAGTATGCGTTACCCAGACCTAACTGTGTCTCTAATCAATACGACGGAGGCCAGTCTCGCTGGCAGTGACAATATTTCATCCATCGGCGTATCCATGCCATTGCCGATTTTCCGTCGCAATGCGACTGGCATAGGTCGAGCAACAGCAGAGCTCACTCAATCAGAAATCAACCTGACTTCTGAGACACGTAATGCCAAAGCAGTCATTGAAGCCGCCTGGTTGCGTAGAGAGAACATCAAGGATCGAGTCAGACGCTTGAACAGTGAAGTTTATCCCAAGCTAGAGGAAAACCTGACGCTTTCCAAAAAGGCATTCGAAAACGGTGAAATTGGATTGCCGCAATTACTGATTGTGCAACGACAAGTGGTGGATGCTCAACGCGACATCATTGAAACACAAAAAGATCTTCGCCTTGTACAGATTGAGTTGGAATATGTTTCAGGCTGGCTGTCCCCATTAGCTTCAGCTACACAAGAATAGGAAACAAAAATGTTAACTTTCCTCAGAAAATTATATCTATTTGCACTGGTTTTCTCCGCAATTATCTTTTTCATGCTCCTAAGTGGATGCAGCTCAAAAGATGTTCCAGATTCAGAAACCAAGGCCATCTCTTCAGTTCCTGAGGAGAGTGAAGCTAATGAAGATGTGATTAAATTAAGTAATACTGAAGTCCAGCAAAGCCAATTAACAGTTACTCCTGCATCCAAGAGTGCCGTTCAAGACCAGTTAACGTTTACAGCTAACATTCAGGCTAACCAAAATAAACTTGCCCATGTAACTCCTAGAATTGAAGGCAAGCTTTCCAAGGTGATTGCCAATCTTGGAGACCGAGTTAAAACAGGTCAGATATTAGCTGAGATCGATAGTATTCAAATGGGTGAAGCGAGAGCCCAATACAGAAGCTCTAAAACAGACTTGGCGCTGGCTCAGGCCAACTTTGATCGAATTTCAAAACTGTATGAAGACAAGGTTGTTCCTCAGAAACAATTGATCGAGTCACAATCTGCACTAGAGAGAGCTAAATCAGCCCTGTATGCAGACTCAGAGAGATTGCGAATGTATGGCGGTTTGACAGAACAAAATGGTTCAACCTATTTACTCAAAGCGCCATTCGACGGCATTGTGATTGAGAAAAATGTAGTGATCGGTGAGTTAGCTAGTCCTGCAAACACGATTTTCACTATTGCAGACATGTCTTCAGTTTGGATTGATGCAGATGTTCCAGAACGAGACTTGCAATCCCTAGCTGTTGGTAAATCAGCCAGTGTCACAGTCACAGCTTATCCAGATGAGGTTTTCCAGGGTAAGGTCAGTTATTTATCAAGCGTGGTTGATAAGACTACTCGCACAGTAAAAGCCCGGATCGAGCTTCCCAATCCTAACCTCAAGCTACGCATTGATATGTTTGCAAAAGTACTGTTCAGCCATGCCGGGACCAAGGATGTATTTGTTGTTCCAAACTCCGCAGTGGTAATGGTACAAGGCATTCCAAATGTGTATATCAATGAGAAAGGCGGCTTCACTCCAAGGGCAGTTGAATTAGGCTCCAGATATAACGAGGTAGTTGAGATTAAATCTGGCCTCAAAGAAGGTGAACTCGTTGTTCAGACTGGTGTATATGCGCTAAAAGCCAGACAGCTCAAATCTCAAATCAGCGATGAGCACTAGGAGAACAGCATGCTAAATTGGATATTAGATGCTGCGCTAAAATATAAACTTCTGGTCATTCTGGCGTTTATAGTTGCTGCATTTTTTGGAGTCAAAGCATGGCAGGAAGTGCCTTTGGATGCTTTCCCAGATGTAACCCCTGTTCAGGTAAACGTGTATACGGAATCCCCTGGGCTAGCTTCAGAGGATGTTGAAAAACTGATTACGTTTCCCGTTGAAAGCTCTTTAGCCGGTCTCAAAGGTATTGAGGAAATCAGGTCAGTTTCACTGTTTGGATTGTCATATGTCAGCGTGTATTTCAATGACACTACGGACATTCAACAAGCACGCTTTTTGGTGGGTGAAAAACTGGCGGATGCTCGGTCAAGAATGCCAGCGGGTTATGGAGAGCCAACCCTTGGTCCGAACACCTCTGGTTTAGGCCAGGTTCTCTGGTACACGCTCAATTCCGATAAACAATCTACCACTGACCTACGAACCTTGCATGACTGGAGCGTAAGAATGGTAATGCGTACAGTCTCAGGGGTTGATGACATTACATCCTGGGGTGGTAACGAGAAACAATTTCAGGTTCAAATTGACCCTCAGAAGTTGTTTAAGTACGGCCTGACATTCTCTGGAGTGATTGAAAGACTAACCTCGAATAACCATCAAGTTGGAGGCCAGTACATCAATATTGGCCAAGAACAATTCCTGGTTCGCGGCTTGGGTCTGGTTAAGAACAGTCGAGACATTGAACGTATAGTTGTTTCTGAAAAACAAGGCACTCCGGTCTATGTAGAAAACATCGCCAAAGTCATTGAAGGTGCAGGTCCGAGATTCGGTGCAGTCACTCAGGATGGTAAAGAAGTAGTGATGGGCATGGTGCTTGCCAGAATTGGTGAAAATGCTCAGCAAGTGGTAGATGCCGCTAAAAAGAAACTAGAGCTGGTGAAGGCTACGTTACCAAAGGGCGTCACTCTTGAAACGGTTTATGACCGCACAGCCATTATCGACAAAGCGATTAAAATGGCCGATCGTGCAATGGTTGAAGGTGCATTGCTAGTAATCGTTGTGCTCTTCATGCTGTTGGGTGAGGTGCGCTCTGCTCTGGTGGTAGTTGTTGCGATTCCAATGGGGCGTTTGATTGCATTCATATTCATGGAGAAATACGGGATATCGGCAAACCTGATGTCCTTAGGTGGTTTAATCATTGGGCTTGGTATGACAATCGATGGTCCATTGGTGCTTGTAGAAAACTGTTTCCGTCGATTAGCCCACTATGCTGGTCAAAATGTGGATAGAACGAAGATTGTGCTGGATGCTTCCCGTGAAGTTATCAACCCAATTACGTTTGGCGTTCTCATCATTACAGTGGTATTTCTACCTATCTTTTCTTTGACAGGCTTGGAAGGAAAGTTATTTAAGCCACTAGCAATCAACATGACATTCGCCATGATTGGTTCGATGATCCTGACGTTGACACTCATCCCTGTACTTTGTTCTTTGGCTCTGAAACCAAAAGAAGAAAGAGATCCTTGGCTGATTCGCCTTTTGAAACCTCGCTATGTTTCCCTTCTAAAATGGTGTCTTGCGAATAAGAAAATTGTCGTTGGCGCGACAGGTATTGCCTTTGTTGCAGCATTGGCGATGTTCCCATTCTTGGGTAAAGAATTTATGCCTAACCTTCAGGAACAAGACATTCTTTTTAGAGTTACCGGGATTCCATCTACTTCTTTGGAGCAATCCATTTCAGTTTCTGATCGCGTAGCTAAAAGCCTGAAGAAAACACCTGAAGTTAAGAGCAGCATTGCCATGATTGGTCGACCTGAAAAAGGCGAAACCGCAGATGTTAATTCCATGGAGGTATTAGTTCATCTAAATCCAACAGATACCTGGCCCAAGAAAATCACTTATGGTGACCTGGCAGCGAAACTTCAAGAACAGGCTGAAGAGGATGTGCCTGAAGCGGTCATCTCTGCTTCTCAGCCAATTCAGTCCCGGGTAGAGGAGTTGATTTCTGGGGTCAGGGCTACTTTATCCGCAAAAGTCTACGGCGAAGACCTTGCAACCATTGACCGTATTGCCAATCAGGTAAAAGGAGTTGTTGCTAAAGTTAATGGCGTAGCGGATCTTGCGCTGGAAGCAAACGTAGGTAAGCCTCAACTGATTATTAATGTCGATAGAGAGGCGATTGCTCGTTATGGCATCAATGCAGATGATGTGCTTCAAGTGGTTCAGTCTGGCATTGGCGGTAAACCAGTATCGACTCTGATTGATGGCGTTAAACGCTTTGCCATCCAAGTCTGGCTCCAGCCTGAATATCGAAGTGACATTAGAACCATCAACGATATTCCAATCTCAACCGCTCAAGGTGCTTTGATTCCGCTCTCTCAGGTTGCAATTGTCAATATCGAAGAAGGTTATTCATTTGTTAGACGTGAGCAATTGCAGCGTTATGCGGTTATTCAAATGGATGTCCAAGGTCGCGATATTGATGGCTTCGTTAAAGAGGCCCAAGCAGCCATTGATCAGAAAGTGAAGTTGCCTAGTGGTTATTGGATTGAATGGGGTGGTGCATTTGAAAACCAGCAACGTGCTATGACCAAACTGGCGATCATCGTGCCTCTTACCATCGGGTTAATTTTCGTCCTTCTGTATACAGCCTTCCATTCATTCAGATACGCAGGGCTGATCATCGCCAACGTACCGTTTGCTGCGATTGGGGGCATTTTTTCACTGGCTATAGCAGGGCAGTATCTCTCAGTTCCTGCTGCAATTGGATTTATTGCCGTGTTCGGCGTAGCAATGTTGAACGGTATTGTCCTTGTCGAATTCATCAATAGCCTGCGAGAAGAAGGCAAAACAATTGATGAAGCGGTATTAGAAGGCACAACCCTTCGTTTGAGGCCGGTTATGATGACGGCAATGGTTGAAATTTTCGGCCTCATCCCATTCCTGCTTGCAACAGGTGTCGGCTCTGAAATCCTCCGACCACTTGCAGTGGTGGTGATTGGTGGCTTACTCACTGCTACCGTGTTGACACTAGTTTTCTTACCCGTTGCCTATGACTGGATGGAAACCAGAAGGGAAGCAAACGAAAAAGGGATGTCTCGCAAAGCTAGTTAATTACCAAACTGGGTCAGGTGGGGCTACTGCCTGACCATTTAGTTAAGTATTCATTAGGAGCAATGTCGTGAATGATTCAAAAGATACCAAAAATGAAGGTAAAGACTGTCAGGGCTGTTGTGGTCTAACATCTGAAAAAGTAACAGCGCAAATCAGTAAAGCATCAGTTGTTGCAGCTCAGGCTGAAATTTCCTCTGATGAAGTATTTGCCAAGTTGCGCATTGAAGAAATGGACTGTGCTGCTGAAGAGGCTGAAATCCGGCGCGCATTGAGCAAAATCGAAACAATCCGAAGCCTCAGATTTAACCTGGGCAAAAGAGAATTAGGCATTGATGCGGATGCTGACAGCGTCTTACAAAGTATAGAAGCAATTCGCAAAGCGGGTTTTACACCAAAGCTGGTAGATGAAGAAACTGATTCTGGGAAGTTTTTAGAGCCCGAAAAAGGTTTTTGGGCGACATGGGGTAAGTTGCTGGGCTCATTAATTCTGGCGATTTTAGCTGAGATCCTAGACTTTGCTTTCCCGGATGTTCAGGAAATTAATAACCTTGGCATGGCTTTGGCAGGCGTCGCAATTATTATGGCTGGCCTGGATGTATACGTGAAAGGTTTGAAAGCGCTGACGCAAGGACGATTGAATATCAATGCACTAATGACTGTAGCTGTAACTGGTGCGTTCCTCATAGGTCAGTGGCCAGAAGCTGCCATGGTTATGGCACTCTATGCAATCGCAGAAGCTATTGAGGCTAAGGCCGTTGATCGCGCCCGAAATGCAATCAAAAGCCTGATGGCACTTACCCCAGAGAATGCTGAGGTTCAGCAGTCTGATGGTTCCTGGAAGCGTGAACTTGTAAAAGACATCCAGATAGATGCGAAAGTACGGGTCAAGCCAGGCGAGCGAATTCCTCTTGACGGGATTGTTACAGCTGGTCAGAGCGCAGTTGATCAGTCACCTGTAACGGGTGAAAGCTTGCCAATCGATAAATCACCGGCAGATGAAATTTATGCTGGGACCATTAACCAGGCAGCAGAATTGGAAATGAGAGTTACTGCGCTCTCAACTAACAGCACCATTTCTAGAATTATTGAGGCTGTTGAACAAGCTCAAGGCTCAAGGGCACCTACTCAACGGTTTGTAGATAGGTTTGCAGCAGTTTATACGCCTGCCGTTTTCGTGTTGGCACTAGCAGTAGCGCTTCTGATGCCTTGGCTAATGGGTTGGACTTGGTTGCAATCCATTTACAAGGCTCTTGTACTGTTAGTGATAGCCTGCCCTTGTGCTTTAGTCATATCCACACCTGTCACGGTAGTCAGTGGTTTAGCTGCAGCAGCGAAGCGTGGCATTCTGATCAAGGGCGGCGTATACCTTGAAGAAGCTCGCAAGATCAAAGCTGTGGCGTTAGATAAAACCGGAACAATCACTGAAGGTAAGCCTAAGTTAGTAGCATCCGTGATGTTAGATGGCGAAGAAAATAAGACCGAAATCGAGGGTATTGCTGTTAGTTTGGCATATAGGTCTGACCACCCTGTTTCCAAAGCAATCTCCGAAAAATCATCTGGTAAATTGAAAAATGTCACTGATTTCAAAGCAGTCGCCGGTAGAGGTGTTCAAGGTGTTATCAAGGGTAAAACTTACTATCTAGCCAATCATAGGTGGATTAAAGAACTTAATCTTAGCACTGAAGCATTGGAAATCCGACTTGGCACATATCTGAATGCTGGCCGAACAGTTTCTTTACTTGCTAATGATGAAAAGGTGCTGGCAATTTTCGCCGTCGCAGATACTATCAAACCATTCTCTACCATAGCTATCGAAGAGCTAAAGAAATTGGGTGTGGCCCCAGTAATGTTGACTGGAGACAATGAGGCAACAGCAAAAATAGTGGGAATGCAGGCTGGTGTTGCTGAAATTAAAGGGAATTTATTACCCGAAGATAAACTTAAGGAAATCGAAGCGCTTCAGAAAAAATATGGCACTACAGCGATGACCGGCGATGGTATTAATGATGCCCCAGCATTAGCAAGAGCAGACATCGGTTTTGCAATGGGTGCAGCTGGAACGCACACAGCCATGGAAGCAGCTGATGTTCTTGTGATGAATGATGACCTACGTCGACTGCCAGAAACTATTCGCCTATCTCAACAAACCCATACGATACTTTGGCAAAACATTGCTATTGCACTTGGTATCAAGTTTATTTTCTTGATACTTGCACTATTTGCGAATGCTTCAATGTGGATGGCTGTATTCGCTGATATGGGCGCTAGTTTGATAGTAGTAATGAATGGTTTAAGGTTAATTCGTTATAACGTCATTCAATAAGAGTCTAGGGGTATTTGATTCCAGCCCTATCATAATAGGCATTGCGACACAAAATTAGTAGAGGTTAATAATAGTTTTGGTTATTAACAGAATCATATGAAAAGAGTATGTTGTTTTTGGCTTCAAAGAAACTGAGACAAAATAAAGCTTTTAAGATTGGTGAATATATCATTCATTTAAATAAGGGGGGGACATGAATAAGTCTGAGCTAATTGCAAAAATGGTTAGTGAAAAAGGCCTAACCAAAAAAGAAGCATCTATCGCTGTTGACGCTGTGATAGAAAGTATTCAGGGTGCTTTAGGTGATGGTGAGAGCGTTGTAATCCCAGGCTTTGGAACTTTCAAAGTAGCTGATCACAAGGAAAGAACAGGCCGAAATCCGCAGACTGGTAAAACCATCAAGATTGCGGCTACAAAAAGAGCATCATTTTCAGCAGGCACGCGCCTAAAAGATGCCGTGAAGAAAAGCGGTATTAAAACGGGTGGCGGTGGTCCTGGTGGAAAGGGATAATCATGCCTAAATTACAGACTTATAGAGATTATCATTTTGATGCGACTAAAAAAGTATCTGAGAATACCCGGACATTAGCATTATCGGCTATTGCGATTGTTTGGTTGTACAAGGTCACAAAACCTGAAGGTGGGTTTACTCTACCAGAAGAACTAATCACGCCGCTGTTGTTCGTTGTTTTTGCGCTAGCAGCGGATTTTGCTCAATATTTATATGGAACTATTGCCTGGCATATTATTTTTAGGCTGGAAGAGGTGAAACTGCATAAAGGCCTTATCTCTGAAGACTCTGACCTCGATGGTGTTGAGCCGTGGATTCTTTATGTGCCTTATATTCTGTTTTATGGAAAAACGGTATTAGTCGGCTTTGCTTACTATTATTTATTGACGTATTTTTTAAACGACACAACCATCAGAGCCGTCACTACAAGTGGCTGATTTTTCCTTATTCTCTTTAACCGGGATGAAGTAATCATCATCTTGGGAAATGTCACCAGCGGCTGGTTCAAAACTCATTTTGAACTGGCCGTCATAACCTTCTGTTGGCGCATCTTCCAATACATAAAATGCGATTTGAGCTAGTCTGAGTCCAGGATACAGTTCAATAGGAATTTCACCGAAGTTGGCTAATTCCAGTGTGATAATGCCACGGTAATCTGGATTCACAATCGTTGCAGTTGCAATGTTCAATCCTTCTCTTGCCCAGGATGATCGCGCAGTCACAATACCTTGTAAATCAACTGGCAGATGTACCCACTCCAACGTTGGAACCAACGCTAGAGTACCAGGATGCAATAGGAATGGCTTACCAAAAGGAATATCGACACGTTCATGCTTTTGTTGTTTGTATCTTACGCAGTCGTGGTCTTTCACTTTTTTATACACTGCCGGCTCAACATGAGATTGACCACCGGCTTTAGCAACCATGACGACATTTCCCATACGCAGGTCGATGGATGATGGCCCAATCTGGCGACGATCCAGAATGGGTGAAACTGTTAGTCGTTTGAAATCTGTAGCGCTAAGACGCTCTTCAATCGCCTTTTTTGATAATGCAGACATGGTACGCTCCCTTAAGCACGCTTATTAGTGGTTTTTTTATGCTGCTTTTTTATTGTCTTCAGATTTTTTGGGATTTTCCAGCATCTTTTCAATTGATACTTGCTGCATGATCCCATGTTCGCATAAGCGATTGATATCTGAAAACTTAATCGTTGACCCAGGTTGAGACTGGGCAATCCAGCCTGCAAAGATGATATCTCTGAAATCCACATGTCTATATTGCGGACCTTCAGGCGTGAACTTATAGCCAACTGGCGGGCACCGATCTAAAATTTGATGCACTAAATGATTGATATTTTCCGGGTCAGGTGCCTGATAGAGTGTTTTCGGGAAGCTTGCCAAAAACGCTTGTAATTTATTAACAGTGTTTTTGACAGCTTCTTTCGAGATCACTTTGAACCAAGGATCTGTTTCTTGTTTCTCGTAAACATCCTTCCAAAATGCATCAACAGCTGGTTGGACTGATTGGTCAAATTTCCATTCAGTATAGCCAAGCGATTCTGCTGCCAATAACAAGGTATTTGCTCGGATACCGGTTAGTGGATGCTCTTCATTTACCTGCCTGCCAAGGGGGTCATTGCTGTATAACAAGTGACATACCGCTCCCAGGAAACTTGGGCCAAACATCAGTAATCCGATGAAGTCGCATAAAAACTCTTGCAGCCATGCATCGTAATCTGCATGCGCAAAGAAAAAATCGTCATGGTCAATTGAATGCTCAGTTTTCAAATGATTCAGTCTGGCTTTTACTTCTTGTGGTGCTGCTTCAGAGTATAACCATTGCACAACCGTTGGTTGATCTTTGAATACCGGGCTTGCCTTCACGAAATTTTCTATAAAAATTTCATCAAGTTCATTTTGGATCAGGGGAATGTTGTAGATGGCATGCCCCATTTCATGACCTAGGATAGTATGAAATAAAACATAATGTTTGAGGGTTCGCGGGAATTCAATAATGAATATTCTGCGTTTGCTCAGCTGCTTGTTTGCATCTGAATAAATAGAGTAAGTATGCAGACCACCTTCAGCAATGACATGCACATTTGGAACACGTGTTACAACGCGATCTTTTAAAACTCGTTTTTCAGTACAAAGTGCTTTAGATATTTCCTTGAATTCTTCGACAAACGGCCATGAGTATTCACCTAACGATGATCTCTCAATACGGCAAACAAGTTCAGACAAAAATTCAAGGTTTACGGCTAGTTCACGAACGATATGAGTATTTGTGGGATCAACCAATTCGAGGGATGCCTGAATGTATTCAAGGCGTTGGCCGCATTCCTCATAAAACTCTCGGCTACCCTCTAATCCATAATCATATCGAAGGGTTTGGTCCAATACGGAAAGCAGATTTTCACATTCATTTTTCAGGAAATCTACTGGACGCATTGATGATCACCTTATAAAACCAATGCTTTTTCAAATGTGCTGAAAAAGCTCTTAGCCTGAACCTGTTGTTCTTGTGTTAAAGGTGCATTTTCCGACATTTGATACAAAATGATCTCTACTTCGTAAACCGCGTCTTCTTTTGCTTTATTGGCAAATACTATTTTCATGGTGCTGTCTAATGCCTCTTTGATTGGCAAGTGCCAGCTCTTTGATGACATTTGATGGTGTCGTCTGCCATACGATGCACTACTCATGGCTAATACACCGCTATGTGTTTCATCTTTGAAGGCATCATAACGATACATTTCCATCAGCCTGAATAAGCCCTCAACCGGGATTTGGTTATAGGCAGGTATGGCAGTAGAGTCATCGGCTAAATCAGTTACGATTGCTGCGAAACGTTTATATCTTGCACTACTACTATCTGGACGTGTTGAAGACATGATAGGCATATTTTTCTCCGTTTCTTAAAAATTCAACCCAAAAATACGCAGCCACCTCAAGCTACGCACTTTTGCTACGCAATTTTTAGTCCACTTTCTATATTGGCAGTAATTTCTTCTCTAAGTTTCGACAGTTCAAGGACAAATGCAAACGACATTTGACCAGACTCTAGTAATTCTACTACACCATGGTCTGCAAAATAGATGCTATACCCATCCGTGACCACGTAACGAGTTGTTAAGATGCCTTTACTCTCAATGCCTCGTTGGTTTAAAGCCTTCAGATTTTCCTTCAAACGTAGCGGTGAAATGCCGTTTGCAAGGAGTTTCGCCATGACACGTAGCAATAATATATCCGCAAAACTGTATCTACGTTTGGAGCCGCGACCGCGATGATTACCTGCTGATGGGATCACCATTTCATGACGACACAGATAATTGACCATATCCATTGTAAGGCCTGAATGCTTAGCTGCATCCTTGGCTTCAAACCAAGTTTTGGCCTTACGCGTTGGCTTCGGAATACTCATATTTAGAGTTTAGCTCTAGACTCTAAATATAGTCAACTGATTTCATTGAATAAAATATCATTTAAAAATTTAGAAACTACACTGTTGTTTCTGTATAGATAAAAAAAACCGGCCAAGTGGCCGGGAGGGGTGCCTGTCATGATCTACTTAAGTTAAATAGACGATGAGCTAGACTGGAATTCATGGTTGGCTTTTCTTACGTGATCTGGTTTCACGGTGAGTTTTAGATTTGAAAGCCATTTTTTGCTGCAATGTGTTCTCTGTGAGTCCTGATAAAAATTCGTTACTAAATTTATAACCCAACACCTTAGCGTTCTCGATAAATCTATCTACATAGCTACGGCTTTGCTCAGGTGTTTTCACCATGGAGCTTGGACGAAAACGAACCTTAGCTGGGTCAATGTTAGAGGATGCCAATACATTTTTCATGTTTTGCTCATCCAGAGCCTTCAAAGCAGCTGCACTATTAGCAGCTGCCATAAATTCTGGGTCCAGGTTCAGAGTTTCACGGGCATAAGTAATGAATTCATCATCTGGGCTGTTCAAGATATGATCAAGGGCTTGATCAAGCAATGCTTCGTCTATTGCTAAATTTCCTTTTTCCTTAGTTTGCATAATTTAGGTCTCTCCTATTTTCATGACAGCACGTTGAAGCCTGCGGTCAGCAGCCCAAAACGATTTGTCATGCATTCCGAGTTTTTCACGGATTTCCGATTTAGATAAGCCATGCTCAAGTAACAGATTAAGGATCGATGTCGCATCCTTATCGTTAACTAACAGCTTACGAAGTTTCTCGATACGCTGTTCTTGTTCATCTGCTTCCTCATTGGCAATGAGAATGTCTTCAGGAGACAGGTCAGTATCTTGCTCTGTGGTACTGACCGAATCCACTTCATCAAACTCTTCATGACCATAAGTTAATTGCGCTCTAGTATGAGTTGCCTTCCTAGTCGCATCAGAAGCAATGCTACGCATGACACCGACGAAATGACCGAAGAAGTCTACTTTCGTCTTATTCCAGTTTCGCTCTCCAAGAACGGAGCTATAGGCTGCCCCAATGAGGTCTTCCTCTGTTGTATGGATTTTTAACTTTGGATGGTGATTAAGAATTGCACGCGCAGCTGCATATATACGCGGGGAGGGATTTCGCGTTTGCGCCTCAACCTCTGCTCGTATTTCAGCATCAGTCGCCAAATCACCCAAAGTCACTGCTAATAGATCAGGTTTGTTCATTTAAATATCCTCCTCACAAGAAGAATGCTTAAAAAAAACGATTTTTGACACGCGCAATGAAAATTTATTTTCTGGATTTATCACGTCAAAAAAATACCGATTTTCAGCATTACCTTGCAAGAGCAGAACACATTTAGCTCTGTTCAAATTGAAAAGGAAAATTCAGCCATGCAAACAGTTAATACGAATGCTTCAGATCCAAATATAAGACCACGTGACCCTAAGTATATTCTAAATATCGAGGGAGTCGAACATCAGTGGCATAAAGACACTATCACTACCGAGGAAATCGCTAAGCTCGGTGGATGGGTTGGTGAGGGTGTAATCGAAATCGATGCGAACAATGTGGAACGCACATTGGCACCGAGCGAAGTCATTAAATTGAAGCCAGGACAAGGTTTCGCCAAGAAGGTTAAGTGGAAGCGTGGCGACAGCCTGTTTGACACTCGCCTTACCAATGAAATGCAACACTTGCAGGGCCATTTTAAGACTCAAATCATCCAAGACGGTAGCTGGTTTCTTATTAAAGATTATCCGTTGCCAGTAGGCTGGAGCTTGCGACAAGCGGACATCGCTTTTCGTGCACAACCAGATTATCCAGGAACACCGCCATATGGTTTCTGGGTACCAACAGGCCTACGCTTCAATGGTGCAATGCCAGGTAACTATCAAGATACCGTGGCAGATACACCGCCATTTCCTGGTCAGTGGGGAATGTTCTCATGGGCACCTGACCAATGGAGACCAAGCAGCGATATTGGTGCAGGCTTCAACCTTCTCAACTTTGCACTGAGTTTTGCAGTGCGTCTGGGTGAAGGGGCCTAAACATGGCAGTCGTCATTCATATGACGGCATCCACTCATGCAGATGTGCTAAGTCACCTTTTTCCTAAAGGTGACAAGCGTGAACAAGGCGGATTCTTGTTCTGCCAGTTTGACGAGATGGCACAGGCATTTCAAGTCATTGAGTGGATGCCCCTTAAAGGTTCGGATTATGTCTCGCAGGAGCGGGACTATCTGGAACTGTCTGATGAAACCCGTGCCGGCCTGATTAAAAAGGCTCACGACATGGGTGCATCACTGGTCGAGATTCACTGTCACCCAGGGCAAACTAAAGTCGCCTTTTCTTTGGCTGACTGGATGGGCTTCCGTGACTTTGTACCGCATATCCGCTGGCGACTCGCCAAGAAACCCTATGGCGCACTTGTTTACGGCTATGACTGCGTAGATGGTTTTGCATGGGTAGATGACAGCAAGCAACCGATTTCAATTTCCGGGATTCAGATTGGCGATGGGTTTCTTCGCACGACTGAAAATTCCATCAAAGCATTCTTGCGAGGTTCCTATGGATCGATTTGACCGAAATGAACGCTTCTTTGGCGTTGACGGACAACGGTTACTGCGTGAAAGCGTGGTGGCCGTGGTGGGTTGCGGGGGCTTAGGTACTCATGTCATTCAACAACTTGCTTATCTTGGTGTTCGCAAGCTGATTGTCATCGATGATGAAGTTCTAAGTCTGACTAACAAAAATCGTTACGTGCTTGCATACGATGCAGATCCGGTTACCGGCTTTCCCAAGGTGGATATGATCAAACGCTCAGTGGCGCTGATTGACCCTACCATTGAAGTCATCAAAGTGCATGCGAGTGTTCGTAGCAAGCAAGCTTTCGATGCAATGCGTGAAGCACGTACCATCTTTGGTTGCCTGGATAATGACGGTGCCCGGCTGATTCTGAATGAGTACGCATTAGCTTACGGAAAAGAGCTGTTTGACCTGGCGACAGACACCCACAAAGATGAAAACAACTTCTACTTTGGTGGTCGTCTGGCCTGTGTTGCCCCAGATGAGCCTAATTGCCTGGTATGCATGGACATGATTGACCTAAAAGCTGCGCAAGAAGATCTTGCCAGTGAGAAGTCCAGGCAAGACAGGGATAGCATCTATGGCGTGGATCGCAGTGAGCTCAATGAAATCGGTCCGTCAGTGGTTTCGTTGAATGGTGTCATCGCATCATTAGCCGTGCAGGAATACATGGTGCAGACCACCGGCATCAGGAAGGCGGTCAGGCAGCTGCAATATCGTGGAAACATGGGAATTGTCGCCGTCAGCCGACCACCGGAATGCCCGGATTGCTACTTCTGCAATGATGTTAAAGATTCTCTGAATAATGCCAATCTGGAGCGGTATTTGTAGATGGGTTGGCTCACCGATAATCTTTTAGTGTTATTGCACTCAACACGCACCCAACTGGCGTTAGCCGGGGGTGTGTTGAGTGCATTGCTTGTCTTGGTTTACGGCCAGTTTCAAGTAGATGCTTTTGAATTATCTGGCCCGTTATCACCACTTACTCAAATTCTTAAACCATATTTCATGCATCGCTATGAAGCATTGGCATTCATAGCGTTTCTCACATTTTTAAAACTTGCTCTTCGACTATTTTTGGATGACCGAAGGCGATTTCTGTGAGGACTGCATTTGGCTAGATTTAACTATGCTTTTGATGAAGCGAAAATCCAGCGTTACATCAAAGAAAAAAGGGGTAAGGGAGAAGGCGGAAATTACCGCCCTTGGTTAACCATTCAGGATGTGCCATCCAGCGGGAGGGTGCATCGTATTCCATCGACCAAATCAAATCGACTGCATCACGCCTTGTCCGACTTAGAAAAGTCTTCATTCCTTTTTTATGACTGGAAGGATGACGTAATCGACATCCGTGAGCAGTATCCATTAGACCGGGAAATCACCAGGCGTATTGCGCAGGAATGTGGCATCAAACACCCACAAGATCCTGATACTGGTTGCGATATTGTCATGACGACAGATTTTCTATTAACCACTGTTCTGAATGGTGAGCAAGTACTTGTGGCTCGTGCAGTTAAACCATCAGACCAATTAACAAATCGCGTCATCGAGAAGCTGGAGCTTGAGCGCAGGTACTGGAAAGAGTTAAACATTGATTGGGGAATCGTTACAGATAATGAGCTACCTAAACCGCAAGTCTTGGCGTTAGATTGGGCAAGGGGTGTGTTTGATTTTAAAGGGCTGGGTCAGCCAGATGCTAACTTCTGGCAGGATACTTGTGCCCGTATCCTGGAAGGACTGTCCAAGTATCAGACTACTTCTCTTAAAGAGCTATCCGAGATGCTTGCAATGGATACTGGTGTTGTCATTACAGCAGTGAGGCATTTGGTATGGCATAAACATATCTCGCTAGATATAACTCAGCCATTCAGTCTTGAAACAGCGATTCCAGAAATCACTGTCAAATTACCAGAAATTGTTAGGAGGTCTGCCTAATGGTTTTTTCAAATGATGTCATTCGCTACGTTGGAACGGGCGAGCGTGTACGCGTGTTATGGCTGCATGATGAGCAGCCCATTGCATTTCTAATCGACATCGATAAAGACGATGCTTTGCCGTATGAATTGCCATTGTCAGAAATTATTGATTCACTGCAAGGCGAAGATAGCACAGCAGAACTCATCGATGATCCTTTCTTCTCAATCATAGACGAAGACAGACTTTCCGAGGTTGCGAAGCTTAAGCGTAAAGCTGGAATGGAAATCATCAAAGACCTGATAGAGCAAAAGCCTGCAATTTTTTATACCAACCGGCGTTGCCAACTGATGAATAAGTTTCAGGTTTTAGGAAGTGGTCATGCACGCGTTTACAGAAAACTCAGGCGTTACTGGCAACGTGGGCAGACCCCTAATGCTTTACTACCCGACTATGGGAATTGCGGTAATCCAGGTCAGCCTAAAGTACAAACTGATACAAAGTTAGGTAGAACTCCCAAATTTGCAGAAGAAGGCATTCCTGTCACTGAAAGAGTCATAGAGTTTTTCAAAGTCGGCATTTTCAGGTTTTACGCCAAGAACGAAAAATTCAACCTGCGCAAAGCCTATGACAAGATGCTGACGGAGTGCTTTTGCGAGAAAGTCACTGATGATGTCACTGGCGCAGTAAAGATAATCCCCAAAAAATTGGTGAATGGGAATGCCTTTCCTACATACAATCAATTTAAATATTGGTTTCATCAGAACACTGATTTACTCGATATCAAACGTAGGCGTGCATCCGCTAAAATTTACGACAAAGACATGCGTGGATACATTAGCACTTCTAATGCAGAAGTGTGGGGACCTGGCTCCAGATATCAGATCGATGCCACCATACTAGATTTATACATTGTTTCCCGGCATGACCGCAGCAAGATTATTGGGCGGCCAGTGCTGTACGTCATTATCGATGTATTCAGCCGTATGATCGTTGGCATGTATGTAGGTATTGAAGGGCCATCGTGGGTGACTGCTATGATGGCTTTAGAAAATTGTGTTGCAGATAAACAAGCCTACTGTGCCAAGTATGGCATCCACATTGAACCTGAAGATTGGCCTTGTCATCATTTGCCAGCTAAATTGTTGGGTGATCGGGGAGAAATAGCTAGTAAGATCATCGACACACTTAGCAATAATTTCAGGGTTGAGGTCGAAAATACTGCTCCCTATCGCGCTGACTGGAAAGGGATAGTCGAACAACAATTCAAACTCTTGCCAGCGCATTTCAAACCGTTCGTCGAAGGTTATATTCAATCAGACTTCAGAGCACGTGGCGGTCATGATTATCGATTGGATGCAGAGCTGGATCTTGATCAAATCACGAAAATTCTGATTCATTGCGTACTCACAAACAACAACAAGCATCAGTTGCTTAACTATGACAAGGATCATGATTTAAGCAAAGCCAACATTCCCTCTGTACCGCTTGATTTATGGAACTGGGGTATCAAGCACAAGAGTGGATATTTAAGGACATATCCTGCTGATGAGGTGAAATTCAGTCTATTAGTTACGGGTAATGCGTCCGTGACTAAACAGGGAATTTACTTCAAGAAAGAGTATTACACCTGTCCACTTGCAATGCAGGAAAGATGGTTTGATCAGGCAAGGCAAAACAAGCGCTGGTCAGTTGAAGTCAAGTATGACCCAAGGAACATGGATGCCATCTATTTCAAAAATCCTAATGAAACCAACCTGATTGAAGTGTGTACCAAAACCCCGCGTAGCCGAGCCTATCTTGGACTCTCTGAATGGGAAATCGGACAGGCTCAGCTTGCTAAGCAGCAAGTGGAAGAGGCCCATAAACCTGTTGAACACATGGGAGATTTAAAGCTACAGGTAGAAATTGAAAAAATCGCAGCTGAGGCCAAAGCGCTGAAGCCTAAGGTGATTACTGAAAGCAATCTAGCCAGAACGCGTGGAATACGGGAAAACCGCAAGGTCGATCAAGCCATTATACAAGCCAAGGAAGCCTTTAAATTTGGTCCTGAAGCAGACAATCACGGAAAACCAATTCCCCAAAATATCGTGCCATTCAAGCAATCCGACGAAGACTATTCTGAACCGGATCTTTTAGACATTCTTGGACAGGAAGATAGCAACAATGAATGATCAACATCCAAACACCTTACCTGAATATGCTAAAAATCCTTTCATCTCATGTTTACCCGGCATTCGTTCCAGGCATGAAATAGCTCACGCTCTGGTAAACAGGCCACATTTTGAGGAAAGTGAAAGGCGATATCCCTCTCACATCCGTAAGCACTGTATCGTTAGGCTCATAAAATACTATGAACCACTGGCAAGGCAAATTCAGTTATATGAACGCTTCGATTTAATACTCAAGCTTGGGTACACCGGTCGAGATCCTTCAGAAACGAACTATATTCACCAACTGCAAAATAGCCATGAGCGTAACAAACAGGGTTCATTGGATGCGCCACCCAAGCATATGTTTGAAAACTATGCGCAAAGTTTTGCGCTGCTTGGGACATCAGGCGGCAGTAAGACGCGTACTTTAGAACGTATTCTGCGATGCTATCCACAAATCGTAAGACATGAAACACCTTACCATTTGACTCAAATTGTTTGGATTCGATTGGATTGCCCGTCTAAAAAAGGCACCTCTCAACTTTGCCAAAACTTTTTCTATTCTGTGGATCGTCTACTAGGCACCAACTACGAAGCAAAGTACGCGGGGAAAGGTCAGAATGATTATAAAATGCTAATCAACATGGCTCATGTGGCGAATTTGCATGCAATAGGTTGTTTAGTGATAGATGAGGTGCAATTTTTAATTCTGAATCAGGACAAGGCTGAAGAGACCCTGGCATTCTTAGTCACCCTGGTGAATACCATTGGCATCCCTGTGATTTTGGTAGGTACCAACTCAGCGATTCCACTTATCCAAAAAAACTTCAAGGAAGCTCGTAGAGCAATAGGCCTTGGCAATACTGTCTGGGATGCTTACGAGAACAATGCTGTCTGGCAGAGTTTAGTTGAAAAGCTCTGGAAATATCAGTGGCTGAATACTTATACACCCTTAACCAAAGAACTCTCAGATACGATTTATTACTACACCCAGGGTGTGATCGATATCTTGATTAAGCTTTTTATCCTGATTCAGATACGTTTGATTTCAGTACATGAGCAACGTAAGGGTGAAGAAATCATTACGCCAGGACTGATCAAACAGGTCGCTAATGAAAACCTGAAGTTAGTTGAGCCAATGTTGAATGCGCTTCGTAACAAGGATATGAAAGCGCTTGCACGCTATGATGACTTGTTACCGTTTCAATCTCATTTCGACAAAATTGTTAAAGAAGCCCTCGATAGCCATAGCGTCACTGACTGGGTACCTGCAAAACCTGCTCCGTTACATGATGCGCAAGATGATGTGAATGCCCAGCTGACCCTATCATTGAAATTAATGGGTATCGCAGAGGATGTGATCAAACTAATAGTAGAAAAAGTTCTATCTGAAAACCCGAACGGCGACATGCTCACCTTGATGGCTGCGGTGATCAGTGAGCTGAAAAAGACTAAAACGGGTAAAAAACAGTCTGCAAGCAGACTGAAATTGGTTGCTGCCAATGAAGATATAAACGACCTTCGGTTGATTGTGAAAAGGGAAGGCTCAGAAACTCCTTATCAAAAGCTCTTAGCGGCAGGAATGATTAGATTTCCCGTCGAGGAAAGATTTGCATAATGCTGCCTTACTTTCCAAACATATATCCAGGGGAGCTGCTATACAGCGTGCTTGCACGTTATGTAAAACATACAGCTTTACCACCAGATACCTTAGTGAATAATGAGTTGTTTGGCAAAAGATATGCAATCCCATCTTTTGACCTTCCATTCGGGCTGGCTCAATTAGCGTTGTTGATACCTAACAAGCATTACACAATCGCCAAAAGGTTACTTGAACAGCTCACACTGTTTAAATACCTTATCAGATTTGCACTACCGCATGTCGCTAAGCAAGCTACTCGTTCAGTTCTAAAGGGTGTAGTAACGGACTGGTATTTAAGATTGGGTATGGCGACATTCAAAGTGAATCGTGTCACCCGGTTAAGATTTTGTCCAGCCTGTAACTTAGACATGCTGAAAGCATACGGTGAACTTTACTGGAAGCGTGAATTTCAACTTCCTTCCGTGGTGGTTTGCCGGGAACATCATCAGTCTTTATATCAAAGCACCATTGATATCCGGCTTGGTAGTAGGCACGCATATTATGCGGCTGACCCTGAGTATTGCTTAGTCTCGGCTGAAACAAGGTTGGTTAATGACACTGCCAGTCCTTCAGCGTTAAATAAGCTGGTTGGTTTGGCTAATCGAAGTGCCTTAATAATAGATGACAAGCATGCCTGTAAATCACATGGAGAATGGACTAGCTATTACAGACGTAAGCTTGAAGATACTGGATATGCCATTACAGATAGGCATGTAAAACTAAAGCGCCTTTATCAAGCTGTCCAAGACTACTATGCCGAAGTGTTCATGAATGTTCCAGCGTTTTCTGAAATATCGAAATTGAAATGGCTCTCACCTATGGCAAGAAAGCATCGCCATGCATTTCATCCATTGCACCATCTCCTACTGCAAGAGTTTCTGGATAATCAGCCGCAATATTTACCATTTGGGAACGGACCATGGGTTTGCACAAATCCTCTGGCTGAACATGTAGGAAAGCCTTCCATTCAAAAATACAGTGTCCATGCAAATTTTGACCATCATGTTGCCGTATTCGAGTGTAGTTGTGGTTATGTATTTACTCGCTGGTTTAACCATGACTCTGGTGAGGTAGGCCCCAATCGGTTTCAGCACTATGGCCCATTACTTAAACCTAAACTCATTCAATATATTCTTGAAGGATTATCTCTCAGAAACATTTCACAGCTTTTAAAGTTAGATCCTAAAACTGTTGTGAAACTGGCTAATGACTTGGATATTCGCCATCCATGGCAAATGAAACTACAAATTGGCCGTTATTGCCATCAGGCTAAACGGACTAATATCGAAGTCACTGATGAAGAAAATCTGAAAAACACAATCTCTGCCAAACTTGATTGGGACAAGATCGATAAAGACCTAAAACAAGCTGTTGTAAATGAAGTCAGACGCATTCGTAAAATTGCGCCACCAATCAAAGTCACGCTTGCAGTCATTGAGCGTGGATTGCAAAGACCACATTGGATAGGTAGACGTAAACACAAATTACCCCTGACTACTAAATACCTGAGCGCTGCAATTGAATCTCATGCCGAATTCAGATTCAGAAGAATGGTTTGGGCAATCAAGCAGCTTCAGCAAAACAGGCAAGCGCTGTTCCCCTCCCATGTAACGAGGCTGGCCGGCATCAGACATGATGCATTCAAGTATGCTCAGCCCAAACTGAGTGCATATTTGCATTGAATGGATGACATCTATGAGAGATATCGTCATTCATGATTTCAACATCAATCAGGAAATTCAGGAGCTTTATTGGATCGTGGGTACTGAATTCAATGATGAGTCGGCGTGCTTCATCAGGCCTGTATTGCGCGGTGTGGAGTCTGGTAGTTTCAATATGTGCCGACAACCCATCGGTATGATGCCGATTCTGACCATAGGCCAGTATTACCAGGAAGGCAGATTGCTACATTTATCGCATAGGGGGAAGCCTGAAACCTGCGTGATTTCTGACCTTGCAGATTATGAGGAAATTACTACAGCTGATATACCAACTTCCCTTTATACATTTCACTCTCAGACGACTGGAATACAGCGCCTGTTCAAATATAGAGTCAATGAACTTGAGATATCAATCCCCACCGTGGAATTAATCAGATATTTGTTTGCACATAATAGAACGATGGCAAACGCCATGATGCGCGATAGCGGTCTGTTGACACTGTATAGACCTATTCACCCCGGCTATTATGATGAATTGCAAATCGACTTTGCTGATGAGATGCCACTGAAAGCGATATCCAATCGGTTTGCGGAAGAGTTTTCTTGGATAGCTGTTGACCCTGCCGGTCGAAAATCCTGGGATAGTGTGTATTCCCATAGCTGTGGCAATGATTACTTGTCCTTCATTCCCCCAAGTATTAAAAATTCCAGATGTGAATTCAGAGCTGTCAGAGATGGCAATCAAATATTGGTCTTAGAAATCTATCTGATGAGTGGCAAGGTTCAGCCATGTAAAAGCTTAACGCTCACACATCCATCTTTGAAACAAACAGTGAAATTTGGGAATAGCACTTTCACACCCGGCACCCATGCCAAAATCGATACTGATCCAGATGAAAACAACCAACCTCAAAAATACGAACTTGAGCATAAGCTTGATACCAATGGCTACGGTACAACTGCGAGCAATAATCCTCAGATACTGAGCAATGGTTTAAAACGAGTCAGTTTTGAAAACAAGATTAAGATTAATCGGCAGCCCTATCTTGAACCAAAAGAGCAATCGCCAAAAGAACCATTTAAGAAATTAGAAAGGCCGAAACCACAAGTAGTCAAAAAGGTAGTTCATGTTTCTGCTGGAGATGTTTCAAGCTATGCCAAACTACCTCCAGTTGAATTTATGTTATTAACTCCAGAGACTGAAACAAATAGCGGCGACTTGGCCTGTGTTGCTGACGTTATCCATAATATGGCTGCGCTCGTACCTGACAGAAATTTCTCTTTATCTTATAGTCGGCTCAAATCAGGTAAGTCATTCTCTACGCATGGCCGTGACCCAAGATTGGCAGCCATTGCTATTGTTGAATCTCCAGTCGAACCGCCTATTTGTATTCTTGATGTCGATCATTCAGGCGGGTACGCACTTTCATTGTTAGCAGTTTCTTTCAGAGAGCAGCTGCCCATGATTGAAATGGAGACAGCAATTAAACAGGTGCTTGATGGTTTAGTAGATAACAATGGTCATTGGAGTCATGAGATAGAGGTGGAACTTCAGAATAAGTGTTCTTTCGATAGATTCCCCAAATTAATCAGTCCAAGGGATAATCAGTCTTTTTCAAGTAAATCCATGTTCAGAGCTTATAAGCTGGCTTTGAAACTCAAATTGTTCCAGCAATAACCTTCATATGCAAAAGTAGTGCATATTTTCCTTATTTCTCAGCGTAATGATTTTTATGACCAAACTCTATTATTGAGTTATTAATGTATAAAATCACCGAATGAAAGTTTAGGACCAAACTCTATTTTTTACGCATTGTAAGCGGGCAACGAAGAATCAAAGACTTATATGGAGTTTATGACCAAACTCTATTTTGATTTATCACCTGCGCAATTGGGGCTTTTTTACAGCTACGAAATACATTGCTTTCAATTAGACTTGTCACCGGGCACTGAAAAACGGTGCTAATTAGGAATGTAGTCATGACCACAGCACAACAAAGTATTATCGGGCGCCAGCCTATCGTGAATGATAAGCAGGCTATCGTTGGGTACGAATTCTTTTTCAGGAATGAATCCGGTGACACGGGCACGCCATTTGCGGAAGATATCCAGACCTGCGCCAGGATTCTTTCCACCACCATGGATGAAATGCAGGAAAGCTGGCTGTTAGGCCAGCAACTGGCATTCATCAATGTTGACCATGTCATGTTGAACAGCGAGTTCCTGGAGTTGATGCCCGCAGAAAAAACGGTGCTGGAGATCGTGCATCAGGTCAATGTCACGCCGGAAATCATTGCGCGCTGTGAGGCGCTCAAAGCGGCTAAATTCAAAATTGCTTTGGACAATCCGCAACGACATCAGCATCTGGAAGCCCTGCTGGCGGTGGCCGACTATATCAAGCTGGATATGCGTGATGTCAGCCTCGAAGACGCCAAAGCATTGCTGCGCAAATACCAGAAGCCATCATGCCAGGTGATTGCAGAAAAAGTAGAGCAAAACGCCCAGTTTCAGAGCCTGCAGGAAGCAGGTTACCGGCAATTCCAGGGTTACTTCTATGCGCAACCGGAGAACCTGAATGCCAAGGTCATCAACCCCAGTTTTGAAGGCGTGCTGCATTTACTGAACCTGGTCAGCCAGGACGCAGACAATAAATCGATTGAAAACGGTTTCAAGCGCGATACCACCCTGAGCTACAAATTATTGCGGTACATTAATTCGGTAGGGTTCGGCCTGTCTTGCGAAGTGCAATCGATTGGCCATGCCCTGACTATCCTGGGGCGCAACCAGCTTTATCGCTGGCTGACCTTGCTGATGGTGACTGCCGGTAACAACAGTACTTCCCCTGCCCTGATGAAAACTTCCATTACCCGCGGTCGCCTGACCGAGCTGCTGGGTGAGCCTTTCTTTGAGAAAAAAGACCGCGATAACCTATTTGTAGTCGGTGTGTTTTCACTGCTGGATGTCATGCTGAAAGTGCCTATGGAGGACATTCTGGACAAGCTGCAATTACCGGAACCTATCGTGGATGCGCTGACAGAACGCACAGGCATATTTGGCCCGTTCCTCAAACTGACCGAAGCCTGTGAAGATGCCAACAGCAAGGAAATCCTGCACCTGGCGGAGATGCTGCAGCTCAACCCGGATAAAGTAAACCAGTGCCATATGGAAGCCCTGGCCTGGACAGAAAAACTGGGTGTTTAAAATCGCATCAATATTCTCTTGAAAAAAATTAAGCGGATTCCCATATTGAAAATACAGATGCTTGCTGTTTGAGGTCTGTAAATCATGTTAATCGCTTATTTTGAAAAGGATATAACCATGCGTACTTTTGACTTAACCCCACTCTATCGTACTGCTATCGGCTTTGACCGCCTGGCAAAAATGCTCAACGACGGTCAGCGCAGTGAAAATGAAATCAGCTATCCGCCTTATAACATCGAACTGGTTGATGAAAATGCCTACAAGATCGTCATGGCCATCGCCGGTTTCCACCGCAACGAGCTGGAAATAGAAACAGAACACCAGACCTTGCGCGTCACCGGACGCAAGGCCAAAAAAGAACAGGAAACGACCTTCCTGCACCGTGGTATCGCCAACCGTGATTTTGAACACAAATTCCAGCTGGCTGACCATGTCAAAGTCACCGGTGCCAATCTGGAAAACGGTTTATTGAGCATAGACCTGGTGCGTGAAATTCCAGAGGCGCTTAAACCGCGCAAGATTGAAATTGGGTCTCAAACGTCATCCAATGTTTCTTCTTTTATCGAGCAAAAAGCAGCTTAACCGGCTGTATTAGAAAAAGGGCCCGCCGGGCCCTTTTTATTTTTATATCCCGTAATAGCAAGATTCGTTTGCGTTTAGCCAAGCGCAGTTGGGTGATGCGTATTAAAATACGTTTTTAGAAAATTTTGAAGGCTTGTAAATCTTATGGCCCAATATGTCATGTCCATGCTCCGCGTGAGCAAAATCGTACCGCCGAAACGGCAGATCATCAAAAACATTTCCCTGTCTTTTTTCCCGGGTGCCAAGATCGGCCTGCTGGGCTTGAACGGTTCCGGCAAGTCGACAGTATTACGCATCATGGCCGGTGCCGATAAAGAATTTGAGGGCGAGGTACAGTGGCAGCCAAATGTATCTATCGGATACTTGCCGCAAGAGCCTGAACTTGATGCTGAAAAAACCGTACGCCAGGAAGTGGAAGCCGGCCTGGGTGCCGTGATGGAGGCCAAGCAGAAGCTGGAAGAAATCTATGCCGCGTACGCCGAACCTGACGCCGATTTTGACAAGCTGGCCGAAGAACAGGCCAAGTATGAAAATATCCTTACTGCCAGCGGTAGCGATGTAGAGCAGCAACTGGAGATCGCGGCCGATGCCCTGCGCCTGCCACCGTGGGATGCCAAGATAGGCCCATTGTCCGGCGGTGAAAAGCGCCGGGTCGCTTTGTGCAAACTGTTGCTTTCGAAACCGGACATGCTGTTGCTGGACGAGCCGACCAACCACCTGGATGCAGAATCCGTGGAATGGCTGGAGCAGTTCCTGGTGCGTTTCCCGGGCACTGTGGTGGCGGTCACCCATGATCGTTATTTCCTCGATAATGCCGCTGAGTGGATACTGGAACTTGACCGTGGCGAAGGTATCCCTTGGAAAGGCAATTATTCCAACTGGCTGGAGCAGAAAGAAGAGCGCCTGGCACAGGAGCAGAAGCAGGAAGATGCACACCGCAAAGCCATGAAGCAGGAGCTGGAATGGGTGCGCCAGGGTGCCAAGGCCCGCCAGGCCAAAAGCAAGGCCCGTCTGGCCCGCTATGAGGAAATGTCCGGTGTCGAATACCAGCGCCGCAATGAAACCCAGGAGATCTTTATTCCGCCAGGCGAGCGCCTGGGTAACCAGGTCATTGAATTCAATAATGTTTCCAAAGGCTTTGGTGACCGTTTATTGATCGATAACCTTTCCTTCAGCATCCCGCCGGGCGCCATTGTCGGCGTCATCGGCCCTAACGGTGCCGGTAAATCTACCCTGTTCCGCATGCTGCAAGGCCAGGAGCAGCCGGATAGCGGCGAGATTATCACCGGCCCTACCGTGAAACTGGCAGCCGTTGATCAAAGCCGTGAAGGACTGGATAACGATAAAACGGTATTTCAAGCGATTTCCGGTGGCCTGGATGTATTAACGGTAGGCAAGTTTGAAATGCCCAGCCGCGCCTATATCGGCCGTTTCAATTTCAAAGGCGGTGATCAGCAGAAGATCGTCGGCCAGCTTTCCGGTGGTGAACGTGGCCGTTTGCACCTGGCGAAAACCCTGATCTCAGGTGCTAACGTCCTGCTGCTGGATGAACCCTCAAACGACCTGGATGTGGAAACCCTGCGTGCGCTGGAAGATGCCTTGCTGGAGTTTTCCGGTTGCGTACTGGTGACTTCGCATGACCGCTGGTTCCTCGACCGGATCGCGACCCATATCCTGGCTGCCGAAGGCGATTCGCAATGGACGTTCTTCAACGGCAACTACCAGGAATATGAAGCCGACAAGAAAAAACGCCTGGGTGAAGAAGGCGCCAAACCGAAGCGTATTCGTTACAAACCGATTGCACGTTAAAACAAAAGCCCGTTCAACGAATGGGCTTTTTCATTGCATCCCGGGCCATTCCAATCACAATCGGGATCAAGAAGTGCAAAGCGTAATGTCAGAGCTATATCTATAACCTCGCTTTGTGCGGGGCTTTTTTCATGATCAGGTCCCAGACACAGGCCGGTAATAAACGCATCAACCTGGCGATGATGCCCATTTGCCACGGAATCACTGTAAAGCGTCTGCGTGCGGCGATAGCCTTCACCGCTTTCCCGGCAAACACATCCACATCCATCAGGAAAGGCATGGCATAAGTATTGATGTCCGTCATCGGGGTGCGGATATAACCGGGGGCAATGGTGGTGACAGGAATATTGTGTAACTGCATTTCTACGCGCAGGCATTCCAGGTAAGTGATCGCCGCTGCCTTGCTGGCGCTATAAGCACCCGAACCAGGTAAGCCACGGATCCCGGCCACGCTGGCAATACCCACCAGGTGCGTTTGCACGCCTTGCCCTGCCAGTTTTTTCATTTCAGCGATAAACGGCTGGAAGGTATGCACCAGACCCATGACATTGGTATCAAATACAGCCTGGAAGGCCGGGATATCTTCCTGATATTCCGTGAGCGTGCCACGGCTGACGCCGGCATTGCCGATGACGATATGCGGTGCGCCCATGGTGGCTAACAACGTTTGCGCAATCTCATGCATGCGGTCTGCATCCCGCACGTCGGCGCTATAGCAATGCACCTGGCAGCCAAACCGGCCATTGAGCTCGGTTTGCAGCGTGGTGAGTGCAGCCTGGTTGCGGCTGATAAGCGCCAACGTGCATTGTTTGCCATAGCGGCTGGCGTAAGCTTTGGCCAACGCCTGGCCTATACCGCTGGAAGCACCGGTGATCACGATGCGAAGTTGAGAAGTTGTTGATGGCATAAACGGCACAGAAAAAAATGGTTGGGTTAGAATGCCATAAAACAATACAGGGAAACCATTATGAATCTGGAAAAAGTGATCTTTGGATTTTTTATTATTTTAGCCATGACGCTTAACTTCGGGTTTTTTGTCGGCCAGATTGATAACCCCAGACATCATTTGCACTATGAGTTATATGCCGCCATCGTGGTGAACCTGATCGCGACCGTGCTCAAATTCGGTGATCGTACCCAGATCGGCGCCATTCACCTGGCGACCAGCCTGGTGGCTGATCTGCAATTGATTGCCGCGGCTATCATCTGGACGGCCGCCGGTAGCCAGGGAGCGGAACCGGAAGTGATGGTCGGCATCGTGTCACTGTCTGGCGGTGCTTTCCTGGCCAATATCACGTCGGTGATCCTGCTGATCTACGAAACTGTCACCTTGCGCCGTTGATATCCCCGCCTGGTTAACTCTGCAATGAACCTCCATCAGATCATTTTCCTGATTCTGCGGCGTATGCGCGCGCCGCTGCTGATGGTGATCATCAGTTACGCCATCGCGCTGATCGGCTTTGTACTGATCGCCGGTGTGGACGACCAGGGCAGGTCGTATCACCTGAGCTTTTTCGATGCGTTCTATATCCTGAGCTACACCGCGACCACCATCGGTTTTGGCGAGATCCCCTACCCGTTCACCGGTCATCAGCGCATGTGGATGACATTCTCGATTTACTTCACTGTCATTGCCTGGTTCTACGCCATAGGAGCGATTATCGCCCTGTTCCAGGAGGCCTCGCTGAAGCAGGCGATCAAGACTGCCAGGTTCCAGCGCGAGGTCTGTAACCTGAGGGAGCCGTTCTATCTGATCTGTGGCTATGGTGAAACCGGTAGTGAGCTGGTGCGGGCGCTGGATAAAAATGAATTGCGGGTAGTGGTGCTGGAAATCAGTCCTGAACGTATCAATGAGCTGGAAATGACCGATTACCAGTTCCACGTGCCGCATTTGTGTGCCGATGCCAAATTCTCGGAAGTGCTGTTATATGCCGGGATCATGAATCCGATGTGCAGGGGTGTGGCGGCATTGACCGATGATGATCATGCCAACCTCGCCATTTCGGTAGCGATCAAGCTGATCAAGCCGGAACTGCCGGTACTGGCCCGCGTAGAAAATGACGTAGTGGCGGCGAATATGGCGTCGTTCGGTACCGACCACATCATTAATCCTTACAAGATTTTCGGTGAACACCTGGCCATGCGCCTGAATGCGCTGGGTACTTACCTGTTGCATGAATGGCTCACCCAGGCACCGGGAGATGCGATCGTGGCGCCGGCAGCGATCCCTAAAGGCAAGTGGATCGCCTGCGGCTTCGGCCGTTTTGGCAAATCGGTGGTGAGCAGCCTGCAGAATGGTGCCATGGATGTCACCATCATCGAGGCGGACCCGCAAGGCACCCAATGCGAAAACTGTATCGTCGGCAGCGGTGTTGAATCGCATATCCTGCAGGAAGCAGGTGTGCAGCAGGCGATAGGCATAGTGGCGGGTACCGACAATGATATTAACAACCTGGCGATTGTGATGACGGCGCAGGAAGTGAATCCGGAACTGTTTGTCATTATCCGCAAAAACAAACGCCATAACGATCCCTTGTTCCAGCACTTTAATGCCGATATCACCATGCAACCCAGCGACGTGATCGCGCATACCTGCTTATCTTATATGGTGTCGCCTATGCTGGCTGAATTCCTGGCCATGGCCAGGCATCAAACCAATGCCTGGGCCAATGCGGTGATCGCGCAGCTGGTTTCCAAATTAGGCGAGCAGGTGCCGGATACCTGGGATATCACCATCGAAGGCGAGATGGCTTTTGCCGTCTGTGCCCTAATGCAGCAGGGCTTGCAACCTACCCTCAAGCACCTGGTCATGAGCCCTTCCGGCAAGCGGCACGAAATGCCAGTGGTGCCGCTCATGCTGGTGCGCGACGAGCAAAAATGGATGCTTCCCGAGCTGTCGACCCCGCTAGAGATGGGAGACAAGATCCTGTGCTGCGGCATGGACCAGGCTAAATCCATACAACGCTATGTGATGCACGATATCAAAACCCTGCATTACATCGTGACCGGGACCGAGATGCCTGAAACCTGGATAGGACGCTGGTTAAAGGCATAAGGCAGAGCCGGGTAGCATTTATCCGCCGCGTAACTGACATAATATTTAAAGTTTGCTGAAACGTCATAGCGATCCCTATGTCGGATAAGGTTTTCTGGAATTGAAATTGGGTAGCTTTTGCTGCTGAATTTTTGCAAAGGCTGTATGACTGAGTTATTGATAACCCCTGACAAGGGTTCGCTAAAAAGCCAACCTGTTTTATTAATCACCATCCTGTTGTGTTCTACGATTGCAAGCTATCTGAACAAGGGGTTCAGCCCTCTTACACAATCACTGCTTTTTCTGACCGCAGTGTTTACATTCTATTCGCTGTGGCGGGTATACATAGCTTCAAAAAAGCGGATCCTGATCAATAAAACCAGCAGGCAAATAGAAGTCATTACCTACACTTTTTTTGGCAACAGGCAGCTTAGGCACTATCCGATCATGTATTTCGGATCTATCAGATCTTATATTCCGCTAGGCAATGGCGCGCGCAATGTAGTCGAACTTGTGACCAATGATGACACGCGCAGTTTGCATTTATCTACCTTCCTGTCTCATCGGGGCAAGAAACTCTGGTCCGCAGAGGTTGGAAAGGAAAATCCTGGGGCTGCACAGTTAGTCACTGCGGTTGCTGATTTTATTCCTGTTCAGAATCTGGGGTTCGTTGGGCATCATTTTGAAAAGTTTCCGCTGGAAAAAGATGAAGGTAAGTTCAATTGATTATTCCAGGTCGAGAGTATGCTGATGGTTCCAATCTACACACCGCAAACCGAGTCTGAAGTCGCCGTGATCTCATCCATGCTGGAAGCTTACGAAATCCCCTATTTCATACGTGGGGCGGCTTTCAGCAAGCTGTATCCCGGCCTGCAAATCAAGGATTACAACACGCAAACGGTGATGGTGCCGGCTGAGTTTTCAGATTCCGCGCGGGAGCTATTACACGATTTTATCCAACCCCAACCGCAGGAAAACAGTACTGATTCCAATTTCTCAATTGTCCGGATATTCAGGGTATTGATTGAGCTGATCCTGGCTGGCTGGATGTTTACCGGCAAGCGCTGGAATAAACATGCGGATGAAGAAAAACAGCATCCTGATGTGTAGAGGATGCATGTATTAAATTGTCGCAATAAAAAAGCCCTGCATCCGCAGGGCTTTTTGTGGCTGCCATCAGGCTTATTTCTTGCCGCTGGCTTTATCTTTGCGCACATTCTGGATAATGAAATCCGCTGTTTGCAATGCAGCATCATTGCCGCCAGCCATTGAGCTACCGGTGATGTACTTACCGTCAATAATCAGGCTGGGTACACCGGTTGCGCCGGAAGCCTTGAAGGTCTGCATGGCTTTATTCAGCTGCATGTTGGTAGCAAAGGATTTAAAGGCTTTTTCTACCTTGATCTTGTCCAGCCCGCCCTGTTTGATCACCCAGTCCATCGCGGCTGCTTCGTCAGCCGGGTTCAATGTCTTGCTCTTATGGATGGCATCAAACAGCTGGCTGTGCAATTTATCCAGTACCCCCAGCTCCTGCATGGCGAAGAATGTTTTCGCCATAGGCGCCCAGCCGGCGTTTGGCAGTGCAGGTACCCGTTTGAAATAGACATCAGAAGGTAATTTTTTCACCCAGGCTTCCAGCGGTTGTTCCATGTGGTAGCAATGCGGACAGCCGTACCAGAAGATTTCCATCACTTCGATTTTGTTCGGCTGGTCGGTAGCGATCTGTTGCGTGACCTGGTCAAACTGTACACCTGCTTGCGGGTCCGCCCAGGCCGCAGTGGAAGTTAATCCGGCCAGCAGCATCAAACTCAACAACATTTTTTTCATAAAATTAGCTTCCTTGTGCTAGGGAAAGTGATGTTTAACGTATCAATGACTTGCAAACTGATGATTTAACGTAGCTGAGTGACAACGCGATGACATCAAAGCGCTGGATCGTATATTCATCAGTGTGCAGAGGATTCGATATTGACCTTGATCAGATTGGCCTGGAAACCATTGGTTTCCAGATCGTGGCTGATTTTGCTGATTTTGGCTAAGTCACGCAGCGGCCCGATGCGAACGCGGTGCATGGTGCCTTTGTTAGGGATATCCGCCGTTTGTACAAAGGCCTCAAAACCAACCAGGGCCAGGCGTGTTTTCAGGTTGTTGGCATCATCTTCCTTGGCGAATGCACCGACCTGGATAAAGTAACTTTCCTGCTTGATGGTGGCGTTCTTCTTCACCTGTTCTTCACTGATCTTGCTCTCGGTATCCGGCAGGATAGTGTAGAAATCGAATTTGTTGGGGTCTTCAATCGCGGCAGTACCGGGTTTGACCTCCTCTTCGGTTACGGTGCTCTTGATTGGCAATTCCTGTTGCCCGTCATCTTTCTTGAATGTGCTGGAGAAAGGGCTGTGATCACCTTTGATATAGATGATCAGGGCCACTGTCATGGCGACACCCAGGAAAATGCCAACCAGCAGGCCGTTGAAAAACGAGCTGCCGCTGCTTTTGGATTTGGCTTTTGCCTGTGAGGGTTTGTAATCGCGACTCATGTGTACTGTTCAACCATTCAATTCGGCGAGTGATGCCACTCACCAGTTTTTCATCTCATTATTCTGCAATGAGCTTACATTTTTTCCGGCGCACTTACACCCAGCAGGTGCAATCCATTGCGAAGAACCGTGCGTGTAGCGGTAATCAACGCCAGGCGTGCCAGTTTAAGATGTGTTTCATCTACCAAAAATTTGGTGTCATTGTAATAACTATGCAGGGCACTGGCTAGCTCTTTGAGGTAATTTGCAATCATATGCGGTGCCAGCGCCTGGCAAGCGGTAGTGACCACTTCAGGATACTGGCTGAGTGCCTGCATCAATGCGGTTTCTGCTGCGCTTTGCAAAGGCGCCAGATCAGTTTCCGCCAGGCTGTCGCCATCGCCGCCCCACTGGTTCAGCACACTGCAGATCCGCGCATGCGCATACTGTATGTAGTAGACCGGGTTGTCATTGGTTTGCGCGCGGGCCAGGTCGATATCAAACACCAGCTGTGAATCGGCGCTGCGTGCAGCCAGGAAATAGCGCGTCGCATCACAGCCAACCTCTTCGATCAGGTCGCGCAAGGTGACATAACTGCCGGCCCGTTTGGAAAGTTTCACTTCTTCGCCACCGCGCATCACTGTGACCATCTGATGCAGCACGTACTCCGGCCAGCCTTGTGGAATGCCGGTATCCAGTGCCTGCAAGCCGGCGCGTACACGGGTGATGGTGCTATGGTGGTCGGCGCCCTGCTCGTTGATCACGCGCTTGAAACCACGGTTCCATTTTTCACGGTGGTAAGCTACGTCAGGCACAAAATAGGTGTAACCACCCTCTTTTTTGCGCATGACGCGGTCTTTGTCGTCGCCGAAATCGGTGGTGCGTAACCACAGTGCATCGTCCTGTTCGTAGGTATGGCCGCTGCTGATCAGGGCTTGCACGGCGTTTTCTACTTTGCCTTCGGTATACAGGGCACTTTCCAGTGAAAACACATCGAATTTGATCTGGAATGCCTGTAAGTCCAGGTCTTGCTCATGACGCAGATACGCCACGGCGAACTTGCGGATAGATTCAGCATCATTGACATCGCCGCTGGCGGTGACCGCCATATCATCAGCAGTCACTGTTTCTTTGGCTAGGTAGGCCTGTGCAATATCGGCAATATATTCGCCGCGGTAGCCATCTTCAGGGAAACGCGCATCATCCGGGGCAATGTCTAGTGCGCGGGCATGTACTGACTTGGTCAGGTTATCGATCTGCGCGCCGGCATCGTTGTAATAAAACTCGCGTGTCACATCCCAGCCATTGGCATCCAGCAAACGGCACAGGCAATCGCCGACCGCTGCGCCACGGCCGTGACCCACATGCAGCGGGCCGGTCGGGTTAGCTGAAACAAACTCCACCTGCACTTTTTCCTGCTGGCCTGAATTGTTGCGGCCAAAGGTGTCACCTGCTTGGAAAATACTTTTGACTACTTCCTGCTTGCTGCTCGCAGCCAGGAAGAAATTAATAAAGCCCGCCCCGGCGATCTCCACCTTGCTGATCACATTGTTTGCCGGTAAAGCGTCAATAATGGCCTGCGCGATCGCGCGCGGATTCTGTTTGAGAGGTTTGGCCAGCTGCATGGCGATGTTGCTGGCAAAGTCACCATGGTCGGCAGACTTTGGCCGCTCAAGAATGATATTCAGGCTGGAGGTGTCTTCTACCAGCGGAGTGACCGCTTGCAGAATCAATTCTGTGATCGTTTGTTTCAAGGTTAAAATGATGATGAATAGTCAAACCGCCATTTTAACCTAATAAACCACTTTCACCCATGTGTTCCGCTGCGCTTTCCACTCAGGCCACCTCTCCTGCCCGCATTGTACGCGTGGTGCTGGATGTGCCGCTGGACCGGCAATTTGATTACCTGAATCCGGGCCTGCAGGTTCGCGAAGGTAACCGTGTGGTAGTGCCTTTTGCCGGACGGCAACTGATAGGCATTGTCATGGCATTGCCTGAACAAAGTGATGTGCCGGAACACAAGTTGAAAGCGGTCATGCAGGTATTCGATGATGTGCCGTTAGATGCTGCCACCCTTAAATTGCTGCGTTTTTGCGCGGACTATTACCACTATCCTTTTGGCCAGACTGTGCTCTCCGGTTTACCGTTGCGCTTGCGGCAAACCAAACCGGCGGTTTCACGCAAAATGTGGATGTTTACCCTGGCAAAACCGGTGCCAGAGGATTTGCTAGGCAAGCGCCAGTTGGTGCTTGCCAGGCTGGTTGCGGTATTGCAGCAGCATAAGGAATGCAGCGAAAGCATGCTTGCTGAAGTGTCTGCCGGCTGGCGAAAAGCTATTCAGCCTTTGCTGGATAACGGGCTGGTGACCCGGAGGGAAGTATTGGCGATTAGGCCGTCACTACCGGCCTCTGACCAGGAACCTACCCTGAATGAAGAGCAGGCGCATGCAGTCAGTTCCATACTGAGTGGTCTGGGCCTTTTTCAGTCCTGGCTGTTATTTGGCATTACCGGGTCGGGGAAAACGGAAGTCTATATCCGGTTACTGCAAGCTGTCCTGGCTGAACCTGAATCACAGGTACTGATCATGGTGCCGGAGATCAACCTGACACCGCAACTGGAAGGCCGCTTCCGTAGCCGATTGAGTCAGTTTCCGCTGGTCACCTTGCATAGCCATTTAAGTGAAAGTGAGCGCTTGCAACACTGGCAGGCTGCACAGTCAGGGGAGGCACGTATCGTCATCGGTACACGGCTGAGTGTGTTTACACCGATGCCGCATCTCAAGCTGATGATTCTGGATGAAGAGCACGACAGCTCCTACAAACAGCAGGATGGCATGCGGTATCACGCCCGCGATGTCGCTTTGGTCCGGGCCAAACAATGCCGGATCCCGGTGGTGCTCGGTAGTGCCACTCCTTCGCTGGAAAGCTGGTATAACGCGATGGGTGATGCCGGAAAATCTTACGGCGTGAATAAAAAACCATCGTATAGGTTGCTGACGCTGAATAATCGCGCAGCTGCACAGGCCAGATTACCGCGCATATTCTGTGTCGATACCACGCATTCGCCGCCTGAAGCAGGCTTAACGCCACAATTGAAACAGGCGATAGCGCAAAGACTGCAACGCGGTGAACAAAGCCTGCTGTTTATCAACCGCCGTGGCTATGCGCCGGTACTGCACTGCTCGGCCTGCCAGTGGCTGGCAGATTGCCGCCGCTGTTCTGCCAAAGTCGTGCTGCACCTGCGGCAACGGCTATTACGCTGCCACCATTGTGGTGACGAGCAGCCTGTTCCCCTGCAATGCCCGAGCTGCGGCAATCCGGATCTGCGTCCTGTCGGACAGGCAACGCAACGGGTGGAAGAAACCTTGCAGCAGCTTTTTCCACAGGCGCGTGTGGCGCGTGTGGACAGGGATACTATCCAGGGCAAGGATGCGCTCACCGACTTATTATCCGCGGTGCATGCCGGGAAAATAGATATTCTGATAGGCACGCAGATGCTGGCCAAAGGCCATGATTTTGCCAACCTGACACTGGTGGGTGTGCTCGATACCGACAGTGCGCTTTATAGCCCGGATTACCGCGCCAGTGAACGCCTGTTTGCCCAGCTGATGCAGGTGTCAGGGCGCGCAGGCCGCGGTGACAAACCGGGTGAGGTACTGATACAGACGGCTTTCCCGCAGCATGCTTTGTTTGCCGCCTTGCAGACGCAGAACTATGCCGAGTTTGCCAATACGCTGCTGCAGGAGCGCATCACGCTGCAATTCCCTCCGGCTGCCTATATTGCTGTCGTGAAAGCGGAAGCTACCGACTATGCGCTGGTGGATCAGTTTTTAACTGATTTAACCTTGTCTGCACGTGAGTTTGTTGCGCAGCAAACCGGCGTTTTAGCTGATAAGCCGGTGATTTATGACCCGGTGCGGCCAGGCATCGCCCGCCTGAATCGCATGGAGCGCGGATACGTGATGTTGCAGTGCACGCAACGCAACGCACTTCAGCAACTTTTGCATGCTGCAGTTGCCTGGGCCAGGGTGCATCCATTTCAGGCAAAAATACGGTGGATAGTCGATGTGGATGCTATGGAGTATTGATTTTGCTTGGTTTTTACAACAATTAAATCCTTCTAAGCGTAAAGATTGTAAAATATTGTAGTCAATACGCTTGACGCGCTATTGTCTTTAATATCATTTAAGAACTTAGATTTTGGGTGTAAGAAGGAATAATTTTGAAAAAACAAATAACCAGGTGGGGTATATTTAATCTATTGGCAGTAGGCTACTCAGTGCAAGCATTCGCTGGTGGCGTGCAACTGCCAGATATACAAAATATACAACAGAACCTGCCAAGGCCTGTCTTCCCACAACCGGCACCGATCATCCAGGTGCCTGAAGAAACGCCAGCGCAAGAGAAGAAACAAAAAAAATCCAGCCTCAAAATCATCGTCAAAGAGTTCAAATTTTCCGGCAACAAACAATTCACCAGTGAAGAGCTTGCTGCACAGGTCGCCTACCTGACCGGTCACGAAATCGGCATGCGCGAGCTGAACGAAGCAGTGGGTACCATCCGTAATTACTACCGCCAGCGTGGTTACATGCTGACGCAAGTGTATCTGCCAACCCAGGATTTACAAAAATCTACTGATGCGGAAGCCGTGGTTGAGCTTTCCATTCTTGAAGGCACTTTGGGTGAAGTGAAAGCAGAAACAGGCAAGGGTCTGGATCAGGAATATTTCCAGTCGCTTTCAGAGTATGGCCTGGAGAAAGGTGACGTACTGAACGAGCGCAACCTGGTGCGTAACCTGATGGTGATGAATGGTTTGCCTGGCATCCAGGTCACCTCGCAGCTTAACCCGGGTGAGGCAGTCGGCAGTTCTGACGTCGCTGTTTCGATCGAACCACGTGTTACATACAGCGGCTTTGTGAGCGCCAATAATTATGGCAATCGCTTCACCAATCGTGAAACCTTGGGCTTTGGCCTGGCGGTGAACAACCTGAGAGGCCGCGGTGACCAGTTAGCTATGATTGGAAAAGTGTCTAACGACGAAGGCCAACGATCACTCAGCAGCTTGTACTTCACACCGGTAGGCGATGCCGGCACAATCTTGAATGTGGCTTACAGCTATGTCGATTACAAACTGGGCAAAGAATTCAAGAGATTCGATGCCTCTGGTGATGCGCATTATTTCTATGGTTCTCTGGAACATCCATTGCTGCGCGAAACTAAAAAAGGCATCTCATTCAAAGTGGGTAGTAACTATAAAATACTGGATGATGAAGTTTTTTCAGGTGCAATTAACAATCGCCGCGATATTGCCAGTTTGGAATTGGGTCTTGTTGGAGACTGGATCAATGAAAGCGGTAGTGTGGCTTATCAGTGGGCAGCAATTGTTACTCAAGGGAATGTTTCATTTAAAGACAGTACTGCAAAAGATACCGATAGGGTGCAATTGGATACTCAAGGAAGTTTCTTAAAATGGAACTGGACATCCAGCCGTACGCAAGTATTCGAAAACGGTATCAACTGGATTGTCCGTGCCGATTATCAAGGCACAGACAGTAACCTGGATATTGCTGAAAGATTCGGTATTGGTGCGATCAACCGTTGGCGACAATTCTCCGAGATACCTAGCCAGGCTGATCAGGGCTGGATGGTCGGAACTGATATACGCAGGACATTCGTTTCAACTGCCGCAGATGTGACGCCTTATATACAATCGGTCACGCCATTTGCATTTTATGACGCTGGTCGTGGCAAGTTGAACCACGACCCTTCGGGTAGTGATAACCATGTCAGATCAAACCACATAGGTGTTGGTACCGATATCCAGTTTCCCGGTCAATGGATATTAACAACGACCTATTCGCAGCAAAAGCGTGATTTGGATGGTGTGGCAAGCGATACGGAATATCAGTTGTGGGCTCAAGTCCGCAAGAACTTTTAAATATTGCCGGGACGATCTGCAGATTTAGAAAACTGAAGTATATAAAAAACTAATAATAGTAGCCTGTTAGTCATACTGGGCTACAGACAAAAAAAACTTTCTGAATCAAACTAATTGATATCAGGAATCGCGAGAAGTTACGGAAGACCACTGATCCTGGAGGATCAGTGGAATGCCTTTTGAGGAGAATGTCATGAAAGCAGCATCCCTAAATCATATTTATCGTTTGATCTGGAGCAAGGTCCAGGAGGCATGGGTCGCCGTTGGTGAAGGCGCACGCACCTGTGGTAAGTCTTCATTGAATGGTCAAGTGAATGACTCAAAAGAGTCCGGCAGCCGATTTTTTGGAATGGCATTCGCGGCAAGCACAAAATGGCGTCTGGTAATTGCTAGCGCTTTTATGGCAACTGTGACACCCCTGACATCGCTAGCTGATTTTAATGTCATCAGAGATGTGCCGACTGGTAATATAACTACTAAAGAAATCACCCCTACGCACATGCAGTATACCCATACTGCGAATATCAACATCATCAACTTTGATAAGTTGGGCGTTCCCTTGGGCTACCGCCTTGATGTGGTTATGCCTGATGCAGCTAAAACCTTATACAGAGTCACTGGCAATAGCGAATCGCAATTCCTGGGTACATTAAACTCAAATGGTAGCCTGTTCTTGATCAACCAGAATGGTATCTTGTTTGGTAGTGGCGCCCAAATAAATGTTGGTAATATTGTTGCTTCTACGATGGATATTAAGAACGACGATTTCGTGAAGGGTAATTATCGTTTTGTAGCTGGTGATATTCTCGGTAAAGTCACTGTTGAAAAAGGTGCTGTAATTAACGCTAAGAACGAAGGCTATATAGTATTGTTGGCTAATACCGTCAACAATGCAGGTAAATTAGTCGCAAACAACGGCAGTGTGATACTTGGTTCTGCGCAAGAAGCTACTTTGGATTTCTTTGGTAACGGTTTGGTTAAAGCCAAATTATCAGGAGATGCGCTTGAGGCAGCAGTTAACAACAGCGGTAAAATTCAAGCAAATGGTGGTTTTGTCCAGTTGGCCGCCAATGCCCGTTCTGCTGCCATCAATGTGTCTGGGATCATCGAAGCCAATCAGCTGGTTGAGCGTAACGGTGTCATACGCTTGGAAGGCGGTGATAATTCCAAAGTTGAAGTTTCCGGGAAGTTAATTGCGAGGGGTAAAAATACCACAGGCGGTACTGTTGAAGTGACCGGCGAGCAAGTGGCTTTAATGGATGGGGCTTTACTGGATGCCTCCGGTTATAAAGGCGGTGGCAAAATACTGGTAGGTGGTGATTACCAGGGTGGCAATGCTGCCGTTTATAACGCCCGGACTACTTATATCGCCACCGGTGCGACACTTAAGGCGGATGCGATCAATCAAGGTAATGGTGGCAAGGTCGTGGTATGGGCAGATAATGCCACCCGTTTTTACGGTTCCATCTCAGCTAAGGGCGGTGTACTGGGTGGCAATGGCGGGTTTGCCGAGGTGTCCGGTAAAAACTATCTGGACTTCGCTGGACGTGCCAATCTTTCAGCGGTCAATGGTGAAAGAGGCACGTTATTACTAGACCCTGAAAATATCACACTGATAAACGGCCCGGCATCCAATACTTCCGGCTTCCAGCCAGGTGTGGATAACCAGCAAGCCTATACTGATAATTTCGGCCAGGACAGTGTATTCAATGTCGGCGCAGGTGGCAGCTTCACTGGCGTAGGTAACAATGCCAACATCGTGTTGCAGGCGAATAAAAACATCAATGTGAATTCCGAGTTCAACCTTAAAACGGCAACGGGTAATACCGATGTCAGTCTAACGCTGCTGGCTAAAAACGATGTCAACCTGAATGCCAACATCATTGCCGATGGCGCAGGCTTTGTAGCGATCACCGCGGATTCCGATGGCAATAACACCGGCAACCTGAACCTGAAAGCCGATATTGTGACCGATAAGGGCGTGGTATCTCTGGCAGGTGCGAACATTATCCAGACCAGCGGTAGTGATGTCACCACCAATGGCGGCATGGTCATGATAGGCTCAAACGGTAATGTCGACCTGGGTGACATGAAAATCAACACTTACGATCAGAGTACCGGTTCGACACGAGCTACCGGTGGGAATGTTTTGCTGCTAGCTGGCAAAGATCTCACCATGTCTGGAGAAATTAATACGGCTAATCCAGCTTCAACAGGTGTAACTTACACCGGAGGTCAAGGCGGAAGTGTTGCGGTGATTTCCCAAGGAAATATTGATTTGCAAGATACAAAAATCAATGTAGCAGGGGAGTCTACGACTAGCCAAACTCTGCCTCTCGGCGGGTCTAATGTGGCTATCTCCGGAAGTATTCTGATTGGCGCCAATAATAATGTGAGCATGAATAACGGTAGCCTGAATACGAACGGTATGGGTAAAACGGGTGCAGGTACAGATGTCAATTTGACCGGTAACGTTATTGTTGTTGCCAATGGCAATGCCAACCTCGGTACTACTCAGATCGATACTTCCGGTTCAACACCAGCCAATAGCGATGGCATCAATGGCGGCTCAGCATTGATAACCGGACAGAATGTAACTGTTGGTAATATCAATACCGCCGGATCAGCGCCAACCAGTGCCAATGGCACGGGCGGTGCTGGTGGCCAGGTCGTCGCCATCGCTAACAAAGGCAGCGTCACAGTCGGCGATATCACCGCTGGCGGTGCCACCTCAAATGGTACCGGTGCTGCAGGTAACGGCGGTAACGTGAATCTGACTTCAGTAGGCGGCACCGTCACCCTGCAATCCATAGATACCCGTGGTGGGGTGGCTGGCGGGTCAGGCGCATCCGGCAATGGTGGCACTGTTGATATCAACGGTAACGCGCTGGTCGCAACCAATGCAGTGATCGACAGCCGTGGCGTCACTGGAGGTAATGTGAACTTTAATGGCACAGTTGATTCGGTAGCTGCGGGCAATCGTGCACTGACAGTGAATACCAATGGCACTACCAACTTTACGCAATCGGTAGGCGCAAATAAAGAACTGGCAAGTTTGACTACAGATGCAGGCGGTACTACAGAGCTATTTGGCGCTACGGTCCGGACTACTGGCAACCAGACATACAATGACAGGGTCAACCTGCATACTGCTACTACGTTCGAAACCACCGCTGGCGGCAATGTGGCTTTGAATGATGTGGTGAATGCGGCTGGCAATGCAGTGATCGTGAAAACCGGTACAGGCGACTTTACTGCTAACAATGCTGCTAACCAATTTGCTTCAATCCAGGTGGTGAACGGGCGTAATGTCAGTGTACGTGATGCGGACGATATCACCGTCGAATCTGCAGATCTGACAGGTGACTTGCTGGTACGAGCCGCCAGGGACCTGACCCTGAATGGCAATGTAACCACTACCAGCGGTACCGCGACTGCCGTGCAGCTGGTAGCCGAGCGTAATTTCAACAATGCCGGCAACGGTTCTATTTCAACAGGTGCCGGTGGCAGATGGCTGGTTTATTCAAGCACCCCGGTTGCAGACACACGTGGTGGTGCATTAACAGCATCTTATGATTTCACGCAATACAATGCCAGCTATGGTGACACCATCCTGGGGGCTAACGATGGATTCATCTACAAAGTCGCACCTACCGTGAACGTTACATTGAACGGCACAAGTACGAAACCGTTCGATGGCAATAATACGGTGACAGACTTATCCGGCCTCAATGTTAATCTGTCCGGCTTCTTTAATAATGATCAGGCCGGAGGCGCTACACCGGTCACTGGTGCAACCTTTGATAACCCGTCGGTAGGTACCAACAAACCTATCGCTGGTAGCTATGACCTGAATGCTCCTGGTGTTATTGTGACTGCAGATGGTAAAGCGGTGTATGGTTATCAGTTTATTGAGACTTCCAACGCAACTGGCAGTATCACAGTCGCCACAGGCGGAGGAGGTACGCCGCCGACCCTGGGCTTCGCTTCTCCAAGGGATGATGCAGGTTTAGGCGGTTTGATCCCTAACAACCCGATATTGAATACGATGTTCATCGTTTCTCTGAACCCTGCTGCTGGTGATGAAGAGGATCTGGATGCAATCGCATGTCCAGCCAACGAAGACAGCCTTGGCAGTACGCCTATCCTGAATTCGGGCGTGAAATTGCCTGATGGCGTAAGCTCTAATTGTATTTAATCCGGTATAGCTTACTTAATCATAGTTAAGTCAGCTTTATCAGGAAAAGCCGGACATCTGTCCGGCTTTTTCTTTGTGCTAATAACATTTTGCTTGCTGCATTTAGCCAACCAACTTAAATACAAGTAAAATAACGGCTATTCGCGGCTGTAGTTCAATGGTAGAACGCCAGCTTCCCAAGCTTGATACGCGGGTTCGATTCCCGTCAGCCGCTCCAAAGGAATTTTCATGGCTAACACTCCTCCAACCGTTCTTACATTTGCAGCAACAGACCCCAGCACTGGCGCCGGCGTACAGGCGGATATCATGGCTCTTTCCAGCATAGGCTGTTATCCCCTTTCAGTGATCACCGGTATTACGGTACAAGACACTGTAGGCGTAGAAAGCGTGATGCCGCTGGATGCTGACTGGATCAATGACCAGGCACGTACCATTCTCGAAGATGTATCCGTCAGTGCATTTAAGCTTGGCCTGCTCGGCAGTGTGGAAAATGTCGCCATCATCGCCGAAATCGTCGCAGATTATCCGGATGTGCCATTGATCATTGACCCTATCCTTACCTCAGGGCGCGGCGACGAACTGTCGAATGAAGAGATGCAGGCGGCCATGTGCGAATTATTGTTTCCGCAAGCTACGTTGATCACGCCAAACAGCCTGGAAGCAAGACGCCTCGCTTTTTATGATGAAAGCGATGAAGTAAAGCACAGCTCGCTGGAAGAGTGCGCCTTGCGTTTGCTGGAGATGGGCACAGAGTACGTGATGATCACCGGCACCCATGAGCGCTCGATTGATGTGGTCAACAGCCTCTACGGTATGCAAATGAGCAATATGCCGGGCCTGATCAAGGATTATCATTGGGAGCGTTTGCCGGGCAGCTACCACGGTTCCGGCTGTACGCTGACCAGCGCCATCACTGCCTGCCTGGCGCATGGCCTGAGTATGGAAGAAGCGGTGCATGAAGCACAGGAATTCACTTGGCAGACACTGCGCCACGCGTTCCGTCCGGGCATGGGCCAGTTCATTCCGGACCGTTTTTTCTGGGCGCGCGAAACGGAAAACCAGGAAAAAGCCAGTGAGCTCCAGCATTAAAGGGCTCTACCTGGTCACACCGGATTGTGACGATACAGAATTACTCTGCAAGCAGGTTGAACAGTCGTTACAAGGCGGTGTTGCTATCGTGCAATACCGGCACAAAACGGCCAGTGTAGCGTTGCGGCTTGAGCAGGCAGGTGCGCTACTAAGTATTTGCCGCCAGGCCAACATCCCGTTATTGATTAATGATCACGTAGCCTTGGCAGATACGCTGGATGCAGATGGCGTCCACGTCGGCCAGCATGATGAGGCGGTGACTGCCGCGAGGGCCTTGCTGGGTACAGATAAAATCGTGGGTGCTTCTTGCTACAACAGGTTTGAACTGGCTGAACAAGCCGCGGCTGCAGGTGCCAGTTATGTTGCCTTTGGGGCCTGTTACCCCTCCCCTACCAAGCCGCATGCACCGCGCGCCACTGCAGAACTGTTTACCCGCGCAAAGCAGTCAATTGCAGTGCCCGTGGTAGGCATAGGCGGTATCACTCTGGAGAATGCGTCACCGCTCATCGCCGCAGGTGCAGATGCACTGGCAGTGATCAGCGATATCTTCCAGGCCGGTGACATTACGGCGCGTTGCCGTCAGTATCAGCCACTATTCGCAAAAAATTAAGTTTTTTCTGGTCGGCTTTGTTAATTGCCCTCTTCACCACCGTTTTATCAAAAGTTGTTTGGTAAAATGCATTCGTTAAATTGATTCGGTAGATTCTATGCATATTCACATCCTCGGCATTTGCGGTACGTTCATGGGCGGTATCGCCGTGCTGGCAAAAGCGGCCGGGCACAGGGTGACGGGATGTGATGCCAACGTATACCCACCTATGAGCACACAGCTGGAAGCACAGGGCATAGAGCTGATAGAAGGCTTTGACCCCGGCCAGACGGCGTTGAATCCTGATATCTATGTGATCGGCAATGTGGTGGCACGCGGTAACCCTTTAATGGAAGAGATCCTGAATAAAGGCCTGCCCTATATTTCCGGCCCGCAATGGCTGGCTGAACATGTGCTGCAAAGCAAATGGGTGCTGGCGGTTGCCGGCACGCACGGCAAAACGACGACTTCTTCCATGCTGGCCTGGGTGCTGGAATATGCCGGTCTGGCGCCTGGTTTCCTGATCGGCGGCGTACCGGAAAACTTTGGTGTATCAGCCCGTTTGCCACAAACGCCGCGGCAAGACCCCAAATCTGTCTCGCCTTTCTTTGTGATCGAGGCAGATGAATATGACACGGCCTTTTTCGACAAACGTTCCAAATTCGTCCATTACCGTCCACGCACGGCAGTGCTGAATAACCTTGAATTCGACCACGCCGATATTTTTGAAGACCTGCCGGCGATTGAAAAACAATTCCATCACCTGGTACGTACCGTACCGCAGCAAGGCCTGGTGGTTGCCAATCAGCAGGAAAGCCTGGACCGCGTACTGGCACGCGGTTGCTGGAGTGGCCTGGAACGCATAGACACCGCGGCTGGCTGGCAAGTGCAGAATGTAGATGCGCAAGGACGCTTTGACGTGTTTTTTAACGGCGAGCGCCAGGGCAACGTCAGCTGGGAGTTGTTAGGCGAGCATAACCGCAGCAATGCACTGGCCGTGATCGCGGCTGCACGCCATGTCGGTGTGGCGCCCTGCATCGCGATCGAGGCTTTGAATGAATTCAAAAATGTGAAGCGCCGCATGGAAATCAAGGGTGTGGTTAATAACATCACCGTTTATGACGACTTCGCCCATCATCCGACCGCGATTGCGACGACAGTGGCCGGCCTGCGTGCCAAAGTGGGTGCCAGCCGTATCCTGGCCGTGCTGGAGCCGCGCTCCAACACCATGAAACTGGGTGTAATGAAAGAAGCGTTGTCGGCAAGCCTGCGCGATGCAGATGCCGTGTTCTGCTACGCCAACAACCTTGGCTGGGACGCTGCTTCTGCGCTGGCGCCACTGCAAGCCAAGGCACAAACCTTCGATGATTTAACCAGCCTGGTGCAGGCTGTGAGCCAGAACGCGCAACCCGGTGACCACGTGCTGGTCATGAGCAACGGCGGTTTTGGTGGTGTGCACCAGCAATTATTACAGGCATTACAGGGATAAACAGGCGGCGGATGCCTATGCGTTTCCGTGAACGTTCGCCTCTGGTCTGGGCTTTATGGTTTTCGCTATTCGCGCATGCAGTATTGCTGACGCTGCATTTTCAACCTGAACTAAAAGCGCTGAAAGACCAGATCCCCTCACTCAAAGTGATGCTGGTCAACAGCAAAACCAAGCAGGCCCCCACCAAGGCGGATGCACTGGCGCAAGCCAACCTTGACCGCGGCGGCAATACCGATGAGAAGCGGCAAATGAAAAGCCCGCTGCCTAGTGTGCAGAAAACGCCGGCCACCACCCCGCAAGCATCCGAGGCCACTTTGCAGCCGGCGGCCCCTACCAGCCCGCAAGATGCAGAATTGCAGCGCCACCAGCAACGCGTTGCGCAGCTGGAGCAGGAGGCACAGGCGCTGATGACACAGTTGAAAGCCAACCAGACTGTCAAAACCTTGCAAACACCGCCGCTGGCACAAACGCAGGCATCGGCCAGGAAGCCTATCCCGCAAGCCTTGAATCAACCGGTGCAAACGCAGAAAGAATTAGTCGCCACGCAGGAAATGGCAAAGCTGGAAGCCTTGATTGCCAAGCAGCAGGATGCCTACGAAATGCGTCCCAAGCGCCAGTTTATCGGCGCACGCACGCGTGAATACCGGTTTGCGAATTATGTGGAGCAATGGCGGCAGAAAATAGAACGTGTAGGTAACCTGAATTACCCGGAAGCTGCCCGCACGCAAAAGCTTTACGGCAAACTGCAATTGACCGTGTCCATCAGGGCCAATGGTAGTATAGAAAGTATTAAAATCCAGCAGAGCTCCGGGCAACGCCTGCTCGATGATTCTGCGCGGCGCATCGTGCAACTGGCAGCACCGTTCCCGGTGTTCCCCGAGGATATTCGCCAGGACACGGACGTGTTGAGCATTACCCGCACCTGGACTTTCAGTAAAGAAGATCAACTTTCCACTGAATAAAGCGTCCAAACTTTCTTTGGTATTTTTTCTTGATAACAAGCAGCGTCAGAAAGCAAGGTTATGAGTCAGAGTCACTTTCAATATCATGTGTTTTTTTGCCTGAACCAGCGCGAAAAAGGTGAAGATTGCTGCATGAACCGCGGCGCAGAAGCTGCTTTTGACTATATGAAGAAACAGGTCAAGAAACAGGGGCTGGCAGGCGCCGGCAAAGTCCGTATCAATCGCGCCGGTTGCCTGGACCGGTGTGAAGTCGGGCCAGTGATGGTGGTGTACCCTGACGCTGTCTGGTACACCTTCGTCGATAATGAAGACATAGACGAGATCGTCGAGAGCCATTTGCAGCACGGCAAAGTCGTGGAGCGGCTAGTGGTTTAGCAAGTCATGGCAGGAGTGTGGCTTAAAAGAATAGCGCTTACGCTGCTGGCTGCCATCTTGGTGGCGCTGCTGGCATTGGCTGGCTGGATCTGGCAACCATATGACAGCGAAGCATGGCGTGTCAGGTTACCGGTAGCTGGCGGTGTACAAGTGCGGGTGGTGCCGTTGTTGATGATGGCGACTTCTGCCCCTGGTCGCTGGGTACTCGACAGGCAGGCGTTCAGTTTAAATCATGGCGATATCCAGTTGCATGACGAAGATGGTTTGCGAGTGCGCTGCCGGCGTTGCTGGATAGAAGCCAAGTCAGTCAGTGATCAGCCTATCGTGATCCCTATGCTGGAGCTGTGGCTGCAATTGGACCAGCAGCATATCCATGGTTACCTTTCGGTAGGCGAGACCCAGCCGCTGTTTAAAATAGAGTTCAACGGCAAGGTCAGCATGCGCAGTTTGAAACTGACCTGGGAGTTACCGCGAACACCGCTGCAGGCATTGCTCAAACCGCTGCAGCCACATTCTCCTGTCATACGCGACGCCATTGTTTCCGGCACATTGACCGCTTCGGGAACACTGCGCTGGCCCAAGCAGGAGTGGAGTGCACAGCCGCAACTGAATGCGATGGCGGTCTCCGGCCTGAATATCAGGGCCGCGACCACGTTGCCTATAGAATACGATTGCCCGTTACTGGATGAGCATAAACATCCCGAGAACATGCAGTGGGTGTCTTACGAGAAGCTGGGCCGCTGGTTACCGTTGGCAGCCATTATCGCCGAAGACGCAGAATTCAAGCACCACCCCGGTTATGTCATGGCACAGATGCAGCATCTGCTGGGCAAGGAAAGCACGGATAAACAAGTGGGTGGCAGCACCATCACCCAGCAGCTGGCGAAATACATGTTCACCAACGGCGAGCGCACGTGGAAGCGCAAAGTCGAAGAATTGCTTTATGCCGTGCAGCTGGAGTCAGCGCTGACAAAAACCGATATCCTGGAGCTTTACCTGAATACGGTGGATCTGGGGCCCAGTCTTTGCGGTGCGCATGCGGCATCCCGCTATTATTTCGACCTGACGCCGGATAAATTGAATCCGATACAAGCGGCGTGGCTGGCCGGCATCATCAGTAACCCGCACCGCGCCTGGAAAAAACAGTATATCCAGCAACAACCGGATCTCACACGAGCCGAAAGCATATTGCATTTTATGCCGCGCAGCGCTCGCAGAGAACCGGGAAGCTTGAATTTTAAGCCGGTAAAAGCAGCCGGATAATTTACAATAGCACTTTAGGCGCCGGGATGTTTGTCATCGGTGCAAACATTAAGTCGGGACCGCTATCTTGAGTACCATCAAACTGAATAAACCACCTGCTGACGGTGAACAGCCGAAACGCAGCAAACCTGTGCGTCGCGGCCCTTCAACCCTTCGTGACCGCACCCAGCCACCGCCGAAAGCAGTGCCAAAACGGGCAGAAGCAGAAGCGCCTGTTGCCAAGCAAAAAGCACATGCAGAAAAACCGGCACGCAAGGAGCGGAGCGGACGTGATTCCAGGCCAGGTGATAAACCTTATGCGCGTAAAGATTCACGCAATGAACCACGCCGTGACTCCCGAAGTGATACGCGCAATGACTCACGCTATGGCGCTCAGAATCCTCGCAAGGAATACAGCACCGATCGACCTGCGCGTCGTGATGATGCGCCAAGACGTCCAATCGCTCCAACCGACCCGGATGCACAGCCGCGTTTATCCAAAGTCATGGCTGACCGCGGCCTGTGTTCACGCCGAGAAGCAGACGACTGGATCGTGAATGGCTGGGTCAAGGTCAACGGCGAAATCATAGAGACATTAGGCACACGGATTGACGCTGATGCCGAGATTATTATCAGCACTTATGCCAAAGAGTACCAGGCAGAGAATGTCACCATTTTGCTGCACAAGCCGGTGGGCTATGTCAGTGGCCAGGCAGAAGATGGCTATGAGCCGGCAGTGGTATTGGTCAAACCTGAAAATCAGTGGTCAGAAGACCCGACCCAGAAGACTTTCCACCGAGGTATTTATCACGGCCTGGCACCTGCCGGCCGTTTGGATATTGATTCCACCGGCTTGCTGGTCCTGACCCAGGATGGGCGGGTCGCACGCGTGTTGATCGGTGATGATTCCACGATTGAAAAAGAATATCTGGTGCGGGTTGAGGGTGAGCTGAGTGCCAATGGCATGGCGAAGTTGAACCATGGCTTGAGCCTGGATGGTGTGCAGCTTAAACCGGCCAAGGTTTCCTGGCAGAATGAAGACCAGTTGCGGTTTGTGTTGCGGGAAGGACGCAAACGGCAGATTCGAAGGATGTGTGAACTTGTTGGTTTGAAAGTTGTGGGATTAAAGCGGATCCGTATCGGGCGGATTAATTTGGGGAAATTACCGGCTGGGCAGTGGCGCTATTTAGCTCCTAATGAGAAGTTTTGATTGGTAATTGTTAATTGAGTGGATTTATGCGAGGTTGTTTTTCGCCCCTAGGCGAGTTACTTTTCTTTGCTTGCCCAAAGAAAATGTAACCAAAAGAAAGGGCACCCTAGCTTCCGCTTTTATCCTGCGTTGCTCATCAACGTGGGCGTCCAACGTAACTCGCCCTAGCGGCTTGCACACTTCGCAAGCCACCGCGGAACTCGAACAGACGCTGGCCGAAAGCCCCCACGCTGACTGCGCTACTCGGCGCGTCAGATAGGGGCCCATGAAATACACACGCTTTCAATTTGAGTGTAATTCTTTGGATTGCATCACGCTCAACCACAGCAAAAATACCCAAGGATTAAATTTAAGTTTGGCCTTCGAAAAACTTACTCAGCGTGCTGAATCTTCCGTATTCAAATATACGTTTCATCGTGGTGGTTTTAAATGGGCCCCTATCTGACGCGCCGAGTAGCGCAGACAAAATAAGGAGGAAGGGAGCGACTGTCTGAATCCCGCAGTGGCCTGCGCATTTTGCAGGCCGCTAGGTTGAGTTTCGTGACCGCTTATTTTGATGAGCAACGGAGGAAACAAGCGGAAGCTAGGGTGTCTTGTTCTTTGCCTTCTTTCTTATGGACAAGCATAAGAAAGAGGGTCGCCTAGAGGCGAAAAGCAACCTTACTTAGACACCCCACATTAAAATATACAGAAAAAGAATCCGCCAATAGGCGAAAAATAAAAAACTAACTAGGAACCACAATGGGATTATTCGACAACTTAGCCAATAACATGATGACAAAAGTCATGGGCGATAAAGCCCCCATGGCAAAACTCGCCATGGAGCTATTCCAGCAATACGGCGGCCTGCCAGGCATCCTGCAAACCCTCAAAAATGGCGGCTTAACCGAGCAAGTCGATTCCTGGGTAGGCACCGGCGCCAATCTGAACGTCTCCGCCCAGCAGATAGGCGCCGCATTAGGTGACAGCGTGTTAACCAGCATCGCCACCAAGCTGGATATCAGCAAACAAGAGCTTACAGCGAAAATTGCTGAATATATCCCCGACGTAGTGAATCAAGTGACACCGAACGGCGTGGTGGAAAATAACCCGGCGCTGATCATGTCCAGATTGATGGGGATGCTGAAACAAAAATAGCGGGCTGCTGCCCGCTATTTCGTGTGGATCAAGATCACACGATGCAATATTGTGCCCGGTAATTCTGGATCGCCGGGAAATATTGCGCCAGGCTGTCGTTGCCTTGCAGATAAGCAAACAAATCCGTCAGCCTGGCGATACTCACCACCGGCATCTGGTTGGTCTGCTCGACTTCCTGTACCGCAGATAATTCGCCCAGCCCTTTTTCCTGCCTGTCGAGGGCAATGCTGACGCCGCAAGGTATCGCGCCTGCATGGCGTATCATTTCCACAGATTCACGGATAGAAGTCCCGGCTGAAATCACGTCATCAATAATCAGCACACGGCCTTTTAAAGGCGCACCGACCAGCGTGCCGCCCTCGCCGTGGTCTTTGGCTTCCTTGCGGTTGTAAGCATAAGAATAATTATGGCCCATGCGCGCAAAGGCGATGCTGATGGCAGCGACTAATGGAATTCCCTTGTAAGCCGGCCCAAACAGCATGTCGAATTTCAATCCAGACTGTAGAATGCTGTGTGCGTAAAATTCGCCCAGCTTGAGCAGGCTTTCACCATCATCAAACAGGCCGGCATTGAAAAAATACGGGCTTAACCGCCCTGCTTTGGTTTTGAATTCGCCAAAACGCAACACCTGTTTCTGGATGGAAAAAGCAATAAAATCGGCACTGAGTGTATTTGCAGTCATTTGAGAAAAAACAGAGAGATTTGAACAATGCGTATTATAACCTTGAACCTGAATGGCATACGTTCAGCCTGCAACAAAGGCTTTCTACCTTGGCTGGCGGGCAGTGGTGCCGATATCGTCTGCCTGCAGGAACTGAAAGCACAGGCTGGCGATATGCAGCCGGAGATGCTGCAACCGCCCGGCTATCATGGCTACTTTCACTATGCCGAGAAAAAAGGCTATAGCGGGGTGGGTATCTACAGTAAACAGCCTGCGGATAAAGTCATTATCGGCTTGGGGCATGCCCATATCGACGCTGAAGGCCGTTATCTGGAATGCCAGTACGGCAACCTAAGCGTGGTGTCTTTATACCTGCCCAGCGGCTCCAGTGGTGAAGAGCGCCAGCAATTCAAGTTCAAGATGCTGGAGTTGTTTTTACCACATCTGGAACAGCTGATCGCGTGTGGCCGCGAAATCGTTATCTGTGGTGACTGGAATATCGCGCACCAGGAAATTGATCTTAAAAACTTCAAAGGCAATCGCAAGAACTCTGGATTTTTGCCGGAAGAACGTGCCTGGATGACTGATGTACTCGGCCGTGTCGGTTGGGTGGATGTTTACCGCAGCCTGTACCCGATGACTACGGAAGAAAGTTACACCTGGTGGAGTAACCGTGGGCAGGCCTGGGCGAAAAATGTCGGGTGGCGGATCGATTATCAGCTTGCTACGCAAGAGTTAGCCAAGCGCGCTACGGCGGTGAGTGTGTATAAAACGGAGCGGTTCAGTGATCATGCACCGTTGATTGTGGATTATCAGGATTAAGCTTGGCTTTATAGGCGGCTTTTGCGGAATCTGCTCTGTAGCACTCTCACAGGTTGTCATTTTGGCGTAGGGTGTAGCAAGGGTTTGGTACAGCATGCTGTACGTTTGTGAAACGGCTGGCGTATGCAAAAACCAAGGCCTCAGGTCGTCATTCTGGCGCAGGCCAGAATCCAGGCGAGGTTAACGTTTAGCCTAGATTATTATTTGCGAGAGGGCATTAAATTTTCGGTAGGGTTTAAATAAGTATTTCTTCAGATATTCGGCATTTTCTTTCGCCTCTTGGCGAGTTACTTTTCTTTGCTTGCCCAAAGAAAATGTAACCAAAAGAAAGGGCACCCTAGCTTCCGCTTATTTCCTCCGTTGCTCATCAACGTGGGCGTCCAACGAAACTCGCCCTGACAAGCCACAAAATACGTGGCTTGTTGCGGAACTCGAACAGACGCTGGCCGAAGACTCCCACGCTGACTGCGCTACTCGGCGCGTCAGATAGGGGCCCATTAAAAGCGCACGCTTTCAATTTGAGTGTAATTCTTTGCGTTGCATCACGCTCAATCGCGGCAAAAAACAAAAGAATTAGATTAACTAGAATTTGAGTTTGTCTTTGAAGTTAAAAGCCGACTAAGCGCCCTGAATAAAACATACCCAATCTACATTTCATCGAGGTGTTTTTAAACGGGCCCCTATCTGACGCGCCGAGTAGCGCAGTCAAAACAAGGAATAAGGGAGCGTTTGTTTGAGTCCCGCAGAAGCTCACGTCTTGTGTGAGCTTCCAGGTCGAGTTTCGTGACCGCTTGGCTATAAGTCCGGCAAAGCAACGGACGAAAGTCCTAGGCCGAGCAACGCAGGAAACAAGCGGAGGCTAGGGTGTCTTGTTCTTTGCCTTCTTTCTTATGGACAAGCATAAGAAAGAATGGTCGCCGAGAGGCGAAAAACAACTTTCCAAATTGGGATCACCTGATTATTGGTAATCCATAATGGGCTATTAGCTTTCTTTCAACCACTTCGCGATATCCATCGCATAATAAGTCAACACCCCATCCGCCCCAGCGCGCTTAAACCCCAGCATCGCCTCAAGCACGCAAGCTTTCTCATCTAGCCAGCCATTCTGCGCTGCAGCTTTCAGCATCGCATACTCACCACTCACATGATAAGCATACGTCGGTACGCCAAACTCTTCTTTCACGCGCCGCACGATATCCAGATACGGCATGCCGGGTTTCACCATCACCATATCGGCACCTTCTTCAAGGTCCAAAGCTACTTCTTTCAATGCTTCGTCCGAATTGGCCGGGTCCATCTGGTAATTGTATTTATTGCTTTTACCCAGGTTGCTTGCAGAACCTACTGCATCCCGGAATGGGCCATAAAAAGCGGAGGCGTATTTAGCGGAATATGCGAGGATACGTGTGTAAATATAGCCTGCTTCTTCAAGCGCATCACGGATGGCACCAATGCGGCCATCCATCATGTCAGAAGGCGCGACGATGTCAGCGCCTGCTTCGGCATGGCAAAGCGCCTGTTTTACCAGCACTGCTACCGTTTCGTCATTCAGCACATAGCCGGTCTCGTCGATCAGGCCGTCCTGCCCATGCGTGGTGTAAGGGTCCAACGCCACGTCGGTGATGATCCCCAGTTCTGGAAATGCTTTTTTAAGTGCCCGCACGGTGCGTGGCACCAGGCCATCAGGGTTATAGGCTTCTTTGGCATCCAGGCTTTTGAATTCTTGCGGCACTACCGGGAATAAAGCCAGGGCAGGAATACCCAGCTTCACACATTCTTCAGCGGTTTTCAGTAGGCCATCTATGCTTTGGCGATGCACGCCTGGCATGGATTTCACTTCTTCGATTTTGCCTTCGCCTTCGAGTACAAACACCGGGTAGATCAGATCATTAACGGTGAGGACGTTTTCACGCATCAGGCGGCGTGAAAAGTCGTCTTTACGCATACGGCGTGGGCGGATAGCTAGAAATTGGCTCAACATTATCTCCTGTTTGTCCGGCGGTGGTGGGCCGGGCAGTAAGGGCTAAAAGCAGTACAGGCAGTTAGCCGTTATGAGTTAGGCAAATACTTTTGCGAGTTCGGCACCGGGGTTTTCCTGACGCATGAATGCTTCGCCAACCAGGAAAGTGTGCACAGCGTTGTCGCGCATCAATTTGACATCGTCAGCGGTGAAAATTCCGCTTTCGGTCACCACAATCTTGTCAGCGGAAATCTTGTCCAATAATCCCAACGTAGTGTCCAGCGTGACTTCGAATGTACGCAGGTTACGGTTATTGATACCCAGCAATGGCGTAGTCAGCTGGATAGCTTGTGCCAGTTCTTCACCATTATGTACTTCTACCAGCACGGCCATGCCCAGGCTATGCGCGACACTTTCCAGTTGCTGCATTTGTGCCAGCGTAAGTGCGGCAGCGATCAGCAAAATACAATCTGCACCCATCGCACGCGCTTCATAGACCTGATAGGCATCTATCATAAAGTCTTTGCGCAACACCGGCAGGTTGCAGGCAGCACGTGCCTGTTTCAGGTAATCGGCTGAACCCTGGAAATACTGCTCGTCAGTCAGTACTGATAAACATGCTGCGCCGCCCTGCTCGTAGCTGGCAGCAATTTCAGCAGGCTTGAAATCCTCGCGGATCACGCCTTTTGATGGGCTGGCTTTCTTGATCTCGGCAATCACGGCGGCTTTGCCTGCGGCGATTTTGCTACGTATCGCACCGACAAAGTCACGTGCTGGCGATTGTTGTGCAGCCAGCGCTTGCACCTCGGCCAATGGCAGTTTTGCTTGCGCGGCAGCGATTTCTTCAGCTTTGGTTGCCAGGATTTTATTTAAGATATCACTCATAAGTTTGTCCGTTTACTTTAATCCAACCACCTTGGCGACCTTGCGGATCATGATGCGTCCAATGCATGATGCCGCCCTTGGGGTTGTAAATATACTCACCTTTAAACTGTACCTGGTCACCTGCATTCAATCCGGCAATGCGTGGAGCCAGGTCAATATTATGTGCAAACAATAATGTCTGTCCGGGCGAAATAGTGACCAGGAACCGTTGGTGCCTGGCGCCTTTGGTATCATCCGGCAACAGCTTTTTCACAATGCCATTTCCTTGCAACCAGACATGGCTCTGCTTTTGTGCAAAGGCCTGCTTCACCGCTGAATTTTCTTCAGTTGCCAGCCCGGAAGACAGCGACTGCAGGTTTAACGCTTGTGCCTGTGATTTAACCTCTACGGTCGATTGTGGCTGCCTGCCTGACTCATAGTTACTGGCAGTTTGTTGTGACGTTTGCTGGCAGGCTGCCAGTACACATAACATCGCAATCAGCGAATAATGCTTCATGCGGCCTGGCTCAATGCCTTTAACTGCTGCAATTTATTCAATGCATTGCCAGAATCAATCGACTCTGCAGCTTGCGCGATCCCTGACGCTAAATCATTCGCGAGTCCGGAAACATAAATGGCCGCGCCTGCGTTTAACAAGACGATATCGCGTGCCGGACCTTTTTCGCCGGATAACAAGCCAAGGATGATTTCGCTGGAATGCTGGGCGCTTTCGACGCGGATACTGTTGATATCGTGCAGTGGCATGCCGAACTGGGCCGGATTGACCGTGTATTCAGTGATATTGCCGTTTTTCAGTTCAGCCACATAAGTGTCGGCAGAAAAAGAGATTTCATCCATCTCATCGGCGCTATGTACCACCATCACATGTTCGCTACCTAACTGTTTCAAAGTTTGCGCGAGCAACGGCACCAGGTCACGGTGAAAAACACCCATCACCTGGCGCCTGGCACTGGCCGGATTAGTCATCGGGCCCAGCAGATTAAACATGGTGCGCACACCTAGCTCACGACGCACTGGTGCAGCATATTTCATGGCGGAATGATGGTTAGGTGCAAACATAAAACCGATACCCGCTTCATTGACGCAACGCACCACCTGTTCTGGTGTCAGCACGATATTCACACCCAGCGCTTCCAGCACATCGGCGGAGCCGCTTTTTGAAGAAGCGGCCCGGCCGCCATGCTTGGCGATTTTGGCGCCTGCACCTGCGGCGACAAAGGCTGACGCGGTTGATACGTTAAATACCTTGTTCGGCGCGCCACCGGTACCGCAGGTATCGATCAGGTGACGCGCATCGCTGATCTCCACCTTGCTGGAAAGCTCGCGCATGACCTGCGCAGCGGCGGCAATCTCGGTTACGGTTTCGCCCTTGACCCGTAAGGCTGACAAAAAGCCGGCAATCTGGACCTGGGTAAACTCTCCGCTCATGATCTGCTGCATGATCCCCACCATTTCATCATGCGTGAAATCGGTGTGGTCTATCAGGCGTTGCAGCGCAATTTTCGGCGTAATGGCCATTAATAGCCTTTCAGGAAGTTATCCAGCAATTCATGTCCGTGTTCGGTCAAAATCGACTCCGGGTGGAATTGCACGCCTTCGATAGCCAGGGTTTTATGCCTGACGCCCATGATCTCGCCATCTTCAGTCCAGGCGGTGATCTCCAGGCAATCCGGTATGGTTTCGCGCTCGATCACCAGCGAATGGTAACGCGTTGCGGTATAGGGATTAGGCAGGTTCTTGAACACGCCAACATTGGTGTGGTGGATCAATGAAGTTTTACCGTGCATCAGCGTTTTGGCTTTAATGATATTGCCCCCAAACGCCTGACCTATGCTCTGGTGACCCAGGCACACACCCAGCAAAGGAATCTTGCCGGCAAATTCATGAATCAGCGGCACTGAAATGCCTGCCTCGTTCGGCGTACATGGGCCAGGCGAGATCACGATCTTTTCAGGCTGCATCGCTTTAATCTGATCCAGCGTGATTTCATCGTTACGGTACACATGCACGTCTTGTCCCAACTCACCGAGATACTGCACCAGGTTGTAGGTAAAAGAGTCGTAGTTATCGATCATTAACAACATATCAGGCTCCTTTTCCTGTGGTTAACTGAACGTTAGTTTTCAGTCCGGTACTATCCAGTGCAGCGTTATCCAGGCCAGCTTGCACCAGTTCTGCGGCACGGATAACCGCTTTGGCCTTGTTCTGCGTCTCATCCCATTCATTCTGCGGAATCGAATCTGCCACGATACCTGCACCGGCTTGTACATACAGTTTTTTATCTTTAATCACAGCCGTTCGGATCGCAATCGCCACGTCCATATCGCCGTTAAAGCCCAGGTAGCCAACTGCACCTGCGTAAATGCCGCGTTTGGATGGTTCCAGTTCTTCGATGATTTCCATCGCCCGCACTTTTGGTGCGCCAGAAACCGTCCCGGCGGTGAATGTCGCTTTTAGCACATCAATTGCATCCAGCCCGGGTTTGAGCTGGCCTTCGACATTGCTGACGATATGCATGACATGGGAATAACGCTCTATGGTCATATTGTCAGTGACTTTTACCGTACCGGTCAGCGCAACGCGGCCAACATCATTACGGCCCAGGTCCATCAATTGCACATGTTCTGCACGCTCTTTCGGATCGGCCAGCAATTCGGCTTCCAGCGCCAGGTCATGGTCGCGGTTCTTGCCGCGTGGCCGGGTTCCGGCGATCGGACGCGAAGTCACGGTAGTGTTATCCAGCCGCACCAGGATTTCCGGCGAGGCGCCGACCACATGATGGTCGCCCATGTCGTAATAGAACATATATGGGGATGGATTTAGGCTGCGCAATGCGCGGTAAAGGCTGAGCGGCGAAGCATCAAAATCTTGCGACATGCGCTGGCTGAGCACCACCTGCATGATGTCGCCTTCAAGAATATATTGCTGGGCAGTTTTCACCGCTGTCTTGAAGTTCTCTTCACCAAACTCTGATAATGACTGGGTTTTACTGGTAGGCAGTGCCGCCGGGATTTCAACCTGGGTGCGCAGTTTTGCCAGCAAGGCCTGCATGCGGTCGCGCGCGGTCTCGTAGGCATCCGGCTGTGCCGGGTCAGCATAGACAATAAAATACAGTTTGCTGGAAAGGTTATCGATGACCGCGATTTCTTCCGATACCATTAACAGGATATCCGGCGTGCCTATCGCATCCGGCTTTTTCTGTTTGCCCAGGCGCTTTTCGATATATTGAATCGTCTCGTAGCCAAAATATCCGGCCAGGCCGCCGGTAAAGCGTGGCAACCCTTCATACGGCGGTGTATTGAACCGTGCCTGGTAGGCTTTGATAAAATCCAGCGGGTTCTGGTCGGTGTGCGATTCAATGACTGCGTCATTGTGAATCACCTGCAACTGCTGGTCGCGAACTTCAATGCGCGTAGTGGCAGGCAGGCCGATGATGGAATAGCGGCCAAAGCGTTCGCCGCCTTGTACGCTTTCCAGCAGGTAAGAATAAGGTTGATTGGCCAGCTTGAGATACAGCGACAGCGGCGTATCCATGTCGGCGAAGGTTTCCATCACCAGCGGGATACGGTTGTAGCCTTGCGCCGCCAGCGCGTCAAATTCGGTCTTGCTCAAAGTGCTTAACATGATGCTTTTTCCAGATTGTTCGTTGAGTTTGTCGTCTGATTGAAACGACAGATTGAGTGCATTAGCGCGCACCAGCGCTTGCGGGCTGGCCTAGCCCCGCCACGAACGACGCCAGCTTAATACTGGCCAACTGGAAGAATGATGAGCACAAAACATCATGATATTTGAATAGGTTTTTATTATCCCCGCTTTAAGAGAGCGGGTAACTCCAGCAAGTCCACCACCTCGGTGAGCTGCTGCACGGTGGCATCAACAGTCGCCACATCGATTTCGCGCCCCTGATTATACCCATAAGGCACGGTGACCACAAAGCATCCTGCAGCATGAGCGGCCTGCACATCAGTTTCCGAATCGCCTACCAGCACGGCTTCAGCGGGCAATGCGCCTAGCTTTTGGCAAATATGCAACAGTGGCAGCGGGTCAGGTTTCTTTTTGGCGAGGGTATCACCTGAAACGACGATTTCAAAAAAATCGGCCAGTCCGGCTTTTTCCAGCAGAGGCAGGGTGAATTTTTCAGGTTTGTTGGTGACGCAGGCGAGCAGATAGCCTTGCGCCTGTAATTGCTGCAATGCAATCATGACGCGCGGAAACGGCTGGCTGTCAGTCGCATTGTTCGCGTAAAAATCATGATACAAAGGCTGTGCGCGGGCAAACAGCTCAGCGTCAGGTTCATCATGCAGATTACCGGTCAGGCAACGCTTGATCAGGTTTTGCACGCCTTCACCGATATAGCTGCTGATCTGCGCCTGCGGCAGCATAGGTTTGCCTAATGCCACCAGCATACGGTTGGCGGCTTCGGCGATCTGCGGTGCGGTATCAAGCAGGGTGCCGTCCAGATCGAACATCACCAGCTTGACTTGAAACCGCATCACAACAGGCTTTTAAACGCTAGCTAAAGAAGCGCGCATCGCCGCAACAACGGTGTCGTAACGGTTAGGGTCGGTGTCTTTAGGTGAACCAAAGATCGCGCTACCGGCTACGAATGTATCTGCACCGGCTCTGGCGATCTCAGCGATGTTGTTGGCGTTCACGCCGCCGTCAACTTCCAGCCAGATCTGACGGCCGGTTTTTTCGTAGTAAGCGTCGATACGTGCACGCGCTTCTTTTAATTTGTTCAGTGTTTCAGGAATGAACTTCTGGCCGCCGAAACCCGGGTTCACGGACATCAGCAAAATCATGTCGACTTTGTCCATCACGTAATCCAGGTAATGCAATGGTGTTGCCGGGTTGAATACCAGGCCTGATTTACAGCCGCTGTCACGTACCAGTGCCAGGCTGCGGTCGATATGGTCAGATGCTTCTGGGTGGAAAGTGATGATGTCAGCACCGGCTTTAGCAAAGTCAGGAATAATGCGGTCTACCGGTTTAACCATCAGGTGCACGTCGATCAATGCGCCCACGTTATGCGACAAGTCACGAATGGCGTCGCATACCAGCGGTCCAATGGTCAGGTTAGGCACATAGTGGTTGTCCATGACGTCGAAGTGGACGATGTCTGTGCCGGACTTGATCACGTTTTCAATTTCTTCACCTAATTTGGCGAAGTTGGCAGAAAGAATACTTGGGGCAATGCGAAATGTTTTGTCCATGCTGGTGTTCCGTATCTGAAGTTCAATGAATTTTTTATTGTAAAACCAATATTTTACCGCCATTCCGGGCCAAATGCCATGCTGGGCCAAATTGACAGGATTCTTGCCTGCTAAGCACTAATGTAAGAAAATGTCGGCACCTTTGATCAAGGCACCAATCTCAAATCCATACTTGAGCCAAATCAACCATGAACGACCTGCATGCATTAGTTTATTTATCTCTTTGCCTGCTCTCAAAGGTAAAATAGCGCCATGCAACTGTTTACCATCGGTGTGAACCACACCACCGCCCCTATCGCTATCCGCGAAAACGTTGCGTTCAACAACGAAACCCTGCCGCATGCGCTGGAAGACCTGACGCGTCATAACGTGTCTGAAGTGGCCATCCTTTCCACCTGCAACCGCACCGAGATCTATGTACAATCTATCCGGCCGGAGATCGTGATCGACTGGCTGGCCAATTACCACCGGCTGGAAGCCCGGCAGCTGATGCCTTACACCTACACGTTAAGCAGCCACGAAGCGGTCAAGCATGCTTTCCGTGTTGCCAGCGGCCTGGATAGCATGGTGCTGGGTGAGGCGCAGATCCTCGGCCAGTTCAAGCAATCGGTGAAAATCGCGCAGGATGTCGGTACGTTGGGCACCATGCTGCACAAATTGTTCCAGCGCACGTTTGAAGTCGCGAAAGAAGTACGTACCAATACCGATATCGGCGGCAGTTCGATTTCGATGGCCGCCGCCGCGGTCAAACTGGCGCAACGTATCTTTGGTGACTTGAGCGCCCAAAGTGTGCTGTTTATCGGCGCAGGTGAAATGATTGAATTATGCGCCGACCATTTTGCCGCACAAAAACCGAAAAAAATCACTGTCGCCAACCGTACCCTGGAGCGCGGTGAGCAACTGGCTGAAAAGATCCGCAGCCAGGGGTTGAATATGCAGGCCATTTTGCTGAATGACCTGCCCGAGCGTTTTCACGAATTTGATATCGTCATCACCAGCACCGCGAGCCAGTTGCCCATGGTCGGTCTGGGCATGGTCGAGCGCGCAATCAAGCTGCGTAAACATAGGCCGATGTTTATGGTAGACCTGGCCGTGCCGCGCGATATCGAGCCAGAAGTGTCAGCATTAGACGATGTGTTTTTATATACGGTGGATGACCTGGCGCAAGTCGTTTCAGAAGGCATAGGCAACCGCCAGGAAGCAGCGGTGAATGCCGAGCTGATCGTCAATGCGCGCGTTGAGCATTTCATGCAATGGCTGAAACAGCGTGAAGCGGTGCCGACCATCAAAGCCCTGCGCGACCAGATTGATACCGTGCGGCAAACCGAGCTGGAAAAAGCGCTCAAGCTGCTGCAAAAAGGCGAGTCCCCTGAAAAAGCGCTGGAGCAACTCAGCAATGCGCTGACCAATAAGTTTTTGCATGGCCCCAGCCATGTACTCAACAATACCCAGGGCGATGCGCATGCGCACATCGAGCATCTGGTGAAACAACTGTTCCAGTTGAAAGATTAATTTAATCAAGCATGACCAGGCTGGCGATGTCATCGCCGGCTTTCAATTTTAGGCAAACAAGATGAAACCAAGTATGTTGCAAAAGCTCGCCAACTTAAGCGAGCGCCTCGAAGAAATCAACCGCCTGCTGAGTAGCGAAGGCGTGACCGACAATATGGATAACTACCGTAAGATCATGCAGGAACATACGGAGATCACGCCTATTGTCGAGCAGTACCATATTTACGTGCAAACCGAATCCGACCTGAAGGAGGCGCACGCCATGCTTTCCGACCCGGAGATGAAAGAGTTCGCGCAGGAAGAGATAGAGAGCGGCAAGCAGCGTCTGGAAGAAGTGGAATTAACCCTGCAGAAACTATTGCTGCCCAAAGACCCGAACGACGATAAAAGTATTTTCCTAGAGATCCGTGCAGGCACTGGCGGCGATGAATCCGGCCTCTTCGCAGGTGACCTGTTCCGCATGTATTCACGCTATGCTGACCGCCAGGGCTGGAAGGTGGAAGTGGTGTCTGCCAATGAGGGCGAAGTCGGCGGCTTCAAGGAGGTTATCGCCAAGATCAACGGTTATGGTGCCTATTCAAAACTCAAATTCGAATCCGGCGGCCACCGTGTACAGCGTGTGCCGGATACTGAAACCCAGGGCCGTATCCATACTTCCGCCTGTACAGTAGCCATCCTGCCGGAAGTGGAAGAAGTCGGCGATGTAGAGATCAACCCGGCCGATATCCGTATCGATACATTCCGCGCCAGCGGTGCCGGTGGCCAGCACATCAACAAAACCGATTCTGCGGTGCGCATCACCCATGCGCCAACCGGTATCGTGGTTGAATGCCAGGACGGCCGTAGCCAGCACGCCAACAAAGCACAGGCGATGCAGGTACTGGCCGCACGCATCAAAGCCAAGCAGGTGGATGAACAGCAAAGCAAGATCGCCTCGGAGCGCCGCAACCTGATTGGGTCAGGCGACCGTTCCGAGCGTATCCGTACCTACAATTACCCGCAAGGCCGCATCACCGACCACCGCATCAACCTGACCCTGTACAAGATTGAAGCGATCACTGAAGGTGATATGGACGAGCTGATCGGTGCGCTTTCAAATGAGTATCAGGCAGATTTGCTGGCGAGCCTGGGTGAAGAAAACTAAGCTAAGCAAGTCAACTTGGCGATCACTCAACGCTTGATAATATGACTGACACATCAATAAAACATCAGGGTGGCTGTCTTTGTGAAGTCGTGCGCTATGAGATAGCAGGTGCTATCGACAGCATCGTCTATTGTCATTGCCAGCGTTGCCGTAAAGCCACCGGTTCCGCTTTTGCTGCTGTTGCGCCGGTGTTACGTAGTAATTTTATTATCAAGCACGGTGAGCAACATTTAAAAAGCTATCGCACCGAAGCAGGTGTCAACCGTGTCTTTTGTGGTGAATGCGGTTCACCCATCTTCGCTTACCGGGATAGCGATCCCCGCATGTTGCGGCTACGCATTGGTTCGCTGGATACCCCGCTGGAACAAAAGGTTTCTGCTCATATCTTTGTTGCTTCCAAAGCTGACTGGCATGATATTCATGACCACGCGCCACAACATGATGAACGCCCTGCCTAGTGAATCGCATGCATCAGTTTCGCCTTCCCACCGCACCAAGAAGCATCCAGAAAGATCAGCCGATCAAATTTATCCTGGATAGCGAAGCAATCGATTGCCTGGCACATAACATTGCGCTGGTGCATACCGGTTTCGATGCTTCCGCGTTCAAAGAGTTGGCGCTCACCAACATTGCACCACTTGGTTTTATGGACCGCTCAGCCCATATTGCTGCTGCGTTGAAAGCTACCCTGCCTGCCAAATTTTCACAGGCAGCTGAAGTATTGATTAATACGCTGACGCCGCCGAATGTGCATACAGAACGTCTGGGATTAAGCGTATTTTTTTATCTTCCGCATACCCGCTTTATCGCAGAGTATGGTCGTGACCATACACATAATGCCGGTGAAGACCCGTTCGATATTGCCATGCGGGCGCAATATGAACTGACCCGTCGCTTTACCGCTGAATTCTCTATCCGCCCGTTCCTGATACATGATTTTGACCGGACGCTGAACCAGTTGACGCAATGGCTGGATGACCCCGACCCGCATGTGCGGCGCTTGTGTTCGGAAGGTACCCGCTCGCGTCTGCCATGGGGCGCACGTATCCCGCAACTGATTAAAGACCCGACGCCTACGCTGCCTATTCTCGATGCACTGAAAAGCGACCCCAGCCTGTATGTGCGGCGTAGCGTGGCCAACCATCTGGGGGATATCGCCAAAGATCATCCCCAACTCGCTTTTGATTTATGTGACCGCTGGTTAAGCTATGCGGATAAAGAGTTGAAGTGGGTCATCCGCCATGCAGTACGCCATCCGGCCAAACAAGGGAATGCTACCGCCATCGCCTTGCGTAAAGCCGCCGGAGGCAGGTAGCCATGGCACAAACCGTACAACAATTGTTGCAGATTGCCAGGCAGCAACTGGCGCAAGCGGTGACGGCCGCTGAGGCCAGCATGGAAGCGCAGATACTGCTGATGCATGTGCTGGACGTCAACCGTGCCTGGCTGCTGGCGCACGCAACCGATGCTGTACCCGCACAACCAGCTTCAGACTTTAACCGGTTAGTGCAACGCCGTATACAAGGCGAGCCAGTCGCCTATATCCTTGGTTACCGTGAATTTTATGGTCTGAAACTCAAGGTCACGCCAGCCACGCTGATTCCGCGACCGGATACCGAAACCCTGGTTGAAGCCGCACTGCAAAAAATCACCAAGCCCATGCAGATATTGGATTTAGGTACCGGCACTGGCGCTATTGCCCTGGCACTTGCACAACATGCTAAGCAATCAAAAGTGACTGCTGTAGACGCCTCTGAAGCAGCCCTGAAAGTGGCTGAAGAAAATGCGCTCAGTCTCCAGCTCGACAATGTGACCTTGCTTCTGAGTGACTGGTTTTCAAAGTTAACTCATCAGACATTCGACCTGATTGTCAGCAACCCGCCATACATAGAATCAGCTGACCAGCATTTATCACAAGGCGATTTGCGCTTTGAGCCACTGTCAGCGCTCGCTGCAGGTGAGGATGGCCTGGCAGATATCCGGCATATCATTGCTCAAGCACCGGCTTATCTGAATGATGGCGGCTGGCTGATGCTGGAACATGGCTATAACCAGGCGCCAGCTGTGCAACAACTTTTCCAGGCCGCGGGTTTCAAGCATATTCAAACCGTATTTGATCTGGGCGGCAATCCCAGAGTCACGCTGGGGCAATGGCTTGCAAGTTAAAATGGCTGGCAAGTTAAGTAGCAAAAGCAATTCACAATAAAAAAGGGGGAAATCATGATTCAAAAATTACGCATGGCGATTCGTAATGACCTGGAAGCGCCGGAAGAACTAAGGCGCTTTGGTTCCGGCTGGTTAAGCGGTGTTGCCGCACTGGTGCTTGGTATTGCCAGCTTATTCCTGCTGCTGGGTGAACGCCTGCAAGGTGTGTTCTCAACCCAGATGCTGGCACCTTTATATGCATTGCCGCAGTTCACGCTGATCATTCAGGGCTTGCTGGTTGCCAGTTTCGTGCTGGCTTGTACTAACCTGGTGTTGCGTCGAAACCGCATTCTTGGTTTTAGCGGGATTTTGCTGGTACTTGTGATGCTGACAATTGCCCAGGCACTGGATGCCCAGGCTGCCCGTACTGATAATATGACTCTTAGCCTGGACTGGTTTGTATTAAACATCACGCTGACCGGTTTTCTGTTTATTCCGCTCGAAAAACTGTTTGGCCGCTTAACCAGCCAGGCGTTGTTCCGGGATGAGTGGCGTGAAGATCTGTTTTATTTCCTGATCAGCAGCGTGTTTGTACAAACACTGACATTGCTGACACTGGCGCCTTCGATGACGGTGTTGCATTACACCGGTGACTGGGCAGCTTTCCGCGAAGTGTTAGCCAGCCAGCCGCTGTGGTTACAGGTGATAGAGATCATGATCCTTACTGATTTCGTGCAATACTGGTTTCACCGCGCGTTTCACCAGGTGCCGTTTTTATGGGGCTTTCATGCGGTGCATCACTCAGCGAAAAAGATGGACTGGCTGGCCGGTTCACGCATGCACATCGTTGAGATCGTCGGTTTGCGCAGCATGACTGTTATCCCGATGTATGTGCTCGGCTTTGCCGAAGCGGCGCTGCATATCTATATTCTGCTGGTCTACCTGAATGCGACCTTTGTGCATGCCAATGTGCGTTTTAATGTCGAATGGCTGAAGCCGCTAATTGTGACGCCACGCTTTCACCACTGGCATCATGGCATTGAAAAAGAAGCGATCGATGTGAATTTTGCCATTCACTTTCCGGTATTCGATAAATTATTCGGTACTTATTACATGCCGAAAAATCAATGGCCCAGCGGATATGGTATCGGTGGACATCCTGTTCCCAACGGTTATTGGAAGCAGTTCCTGTATCCCTTCAGAAAGTAGTTCCCGGCTGTGCACGATTCTTGCTGCAACTGGTCTATCTGATTGCAGCAAGAAAGGCCGCTTATGTTTAATTTCAGTGCGATAAAAGCTGTCCTGTTTGATCTCGATGGCGTCTTGTACATTGGTAACCAATTGATCCCGGGCGCGCTGGCTGCGGTTGCCCAGCTGCGCAAAGCCGGCATTGCCGTGCGTTTTGTCACCAACACCAGCACACTGTCGCTGGATTCCTTACAGCAAAAACTCAACCGGCTGGGCTTCAATACAGTGCCTGAAGAAATCATCAGTGCACCACAAGCGACCATCCAGCATTTGAAAAAGCAACCTAACCCGGTATGTAAATTGTTGCTGGCTGAAGATGTGAAAAAAGATTTTTCCTGTTTTGACCAATCTGAAACGGCAGCCAATTATGTAGTGGTGGGCGATATCGGCGATGGCTGGTCATATGCCTTGCTGAATGAAGTGTTTCATTGCCTGGTCAGTGGCGCGCAACTGATCGCCATCCATAAAAACCGTTTCTGGCAAACTGAAAGCGGGTTGCAGATGGATATAGGCGCATTTGTCACCGGACTGGAATACGCCAGTAATACCAAGGCGATGCTGATGGGCAAGCCTTCGCGGCATTTTTTCAATATTGTGGTGGATTCGCTGCGCCTGAAACCTTCTGAAGTGATGATGGTGGGAGATGATATTGATGCCGATGTCGGCGGTGCACAGGATGCCGGTCTGCATGGTGTGCTGGTGAAAACCGGCAAATACCGCGAAACCTATACACGGCTTTCTGCTGTAGACCCGGATGCGGTAATTAGTTCGGTGGCGGAGTTGCCTGCATTGCTCGGTTGCCTGTCTGCCACGCCGCAATAAACAGAGCGGTCGGCTTGCCGTCGGCAGGCCACCTAAGTGGCTTGTTGAATCTTAATTGCGATATGTGAGTGGTTAAGTCCGCAAAAGGCGTGCGTAGATTTTCCGTAAAGTGCGCAACACGCCGCAGCAAATTCTTTGACTAACGCCAGGTCTGGCTAGAAGTTGCACCTAAGCAGGGCTTCCCTAGTATAATCGCGGCTATGTCTGAATCGAACTCCGTTGGTATTGTTAAAGCGCAGGTAGCGCATTTTAACCAGCCGTTAACTTTGCAAAGTGGCGCTGTATTGCCGCAATACCATCTAGCCTATGAAACCTACGGCGAACTTAACGCGACCAAATCGAATGCAGTGCTTATCTGTCATGCGCTGTCAGGCAATCACCACGTAGCCGGACGTTATTCTGAAGAAGATAAATACCCTGGCTGGTGGGATAACCTGATCGGCCCTGGCAGACCGCTGGATACCAATAAATTTTTCGTCATTGGTTTAAATAACCTCGGTGGCTGTCATGGCAGTAGCGGCCCGTCCAGTGTCGATCCGCTGACCGACAGGCCATATAGCGCCACCTTCCCGGTAGTCACTGTCGAAGACTGGGTGGAATCGCAGGCACGCCTGCTGGATTACCTGGGCATAGCGCAACTGGCCGCGGTCATCGGCGGCAGCCTGGGTGGTATGCAGGCGCTGCAATGGAATATCGCTTATCCTGATCGTGTGCGCCATGCATTCGTGATTGCCTCTGCCCCTAATTTGACCGCGCAGAATATGGCGTTTAATGAGGTGGCACGCCAGGCGATTATCACTGACCCTGAATTTTACGAAGGCGATTATTACAACCATGGCACGGTGCCGCGTCGCGGCTTGCGGATCGCGCGCATGTTAGGCCATATCACTTATCTTTCTGATGATGTGATGGGAGAGAAATTCGGCCGTAAATTACGTCATGGCGAGCTTAAATACAGCTTCGATGTCGAGTTTGAAATGGAATCCTACCTGCGTTACCAGGGGGATAAATTTGCCGGCGAGTTTGACGCGAATACCTATTTGCGCATGACGCGCGCGCTGGATTACTTTGATCCCGCCAAAGCCTATGGCGGCAATTTAAGCCAGGCGCTGAGCAAGGCAAAAGCGAAATTCATCGTCATCTCGTTCACTACCGATTGGCGTTTTTCCCCTGCACGCTCACGTGAGATCGTGCAGGCCTTGCTGGATAATGCGCTGCCGGTCAAATATGCCGAAGTCACCTCGGCGCATGGTCATGATGCTTTCCTGATGCCGGACCCGCATTACCATGACATCATGCGTGCTTATCTGGAGCAGGTGAAAGTATGAAAAATGCAAATATAACAAATATTCGTCCAGATTTTGCATTAATTACAAACTGGGTGCGCGCCAAGACCAAGGTATTAGATTTGGGATGTGGTGACGGTACCCTGCTGACCCATCTGCATGAAACGCTGGATACCACCGGTTACGGTGTTGAGAAAGATGATGCCAACTGGCTGGCGGCGCTGAAAAACGGTGTCGATGTGATCCAGATGAACCTGGAAGACGGTCTATCCGGTTTTGAGGACCAGTCGTTTGATACCGTGATTCTGTCGCAGACGTTGCAGGCGATGCACAACACCGAGACCATCGTCGAAGAAATGTTGCGCGTTGGCCGTGAAGCGATCGTCACCTTCCCCAACTTTGGTTACTGGCGTAACCGTTTGCAAATCGCCACCGGCAATATGCCGGTATCCAAAACCCTGCCTTACCAATGGTATGACACACCAAACGTGCACTTATGTACGATCCATGACTTTGATGAGTTTTGCTCAAAACATCAGATACAGGTGATTGAACGTAAAGTCATTACCGGCGGTGAAGATGTACATGTGTTGCCTAACCTAATGGGCAACCTGGCTATGTACCGCCTGAAAAGCGCTAACCGCTGATTTCAATCATAGGGTGTTGAATATAATCAGCGCCTGAAGATATTTCCTGAACGCCTCAAACTTTAACCAGGCAAGCACTGCATGATGCAGCACCCTGCCTGATTATTTCCTGCCTTGTACCCAATTCAGTTTGCGAATTTAGTTTTTTGATAAACAACAGGCGTTGACTTACCTTCTGTATTTAATCATAATGATAATCGTTCCCATTATCATTTGTTATGGGAGCACATGGTAAAGACGTTTGTGAGTAACGCGGCCAGTTAAAAATTCTGGCACTTATTAAAGATGCCAGTCATTAATAATTACTCAAAGGAAGTTAGTTAAATGAAAGCTAAATATCTGAGCATCGCTATCGGTGCAAGCCTGTTCGCAATCGCTGGTCTGGCACAAGCGAACACTACATACAGCAGCTTTGTGGATGTTGCCAATTCAGTTTCTTTCGACGGTTGGAACCAGCTGAACCGTAACCGCGTGGATGACAATGGCGCAGCGAATCCATTGACTGCTGCGCAACTGGCAGCGGGTACAGCAGGTAACGTGGCAGGGTCAGGCGATGCATTGCTGACACAAGTATCCGGCAGCTATTACCCGGCCGGGTTCGGTTTGTATGGTGACGGTAACCTGACCTTCACTGACAATACCGTTTCCAGCAATATCGGTTCACTGGTGTTCCAGGGCATCGTCAATGACTTCAATGCTTCATTCGGTGGTGAGGCTTATACCATCACTCTGAGCTACAACGGTGGCAGCCAGGCGATTGCCGGCGCATTGGTAAACTTTGGCGATACCGGTACTGTGGATGACTACTACCGTTACTCATGGGACCTGAGCGGTATTACTACACCGATCACTTCTTACACCCTGAGCTTCAGCGCCGGTTTCTCACAAGCGCTGGCTTTCCAGGTTGACCAGGTTGCTGCATCAGCCTCTGCAGTGCCAGAAGCTGACAGCTATGCCATGATGATGCTGGGTCTTGGTGTGATGGGTTTTGTAGCACGTCGTCGCAGCAAGTAAGCTAAACATATAAAGCCATGAAAAAAGCCCCGGCATTGCACCGGGGCTTTTTATTGACTGATCAAGCCAGATTCAACGCTTTTAAACGGCGATAAAGCGTATTCCGGCTCATACCCAGCTGGCGCGCCACGGCGGAAACATTGCCAACATGCTGCTGCATCGCCGAACGTATCACCTCATCAGATTGCGCTTTCAAAGTTAATGCAGGCTGTAGAGTTTGATGACTGATAGCTGCACCCTCAAGCTCATCCAGAAAATCCTGCGTCAAATGCGGCAAGTCTATGATTGCGCCATCCGCCAGTGCAAGTGCCGTACGCAACACATTATGCAATTGCCGCACATTGCCGGGCCAGGGATGGCGGGCAAATAACGCCATGACTTCGGCACTGAGTGCACTTTCCGGGGACTGTTCTACCTGCAAGATCAGATTGATCAGGCGCTGTAAATCCTGGCGCTGGCGTAGCGCTGGTAATTGCACCGCCAGGCCATTGATACGGTAATACAAATCGCTGCGGAATTCGCCAGCGGCCACTTTATCTTTCAGCTTCTGGTTGGTGGCGCTGATCAGCATAAAATTAACCGGGATAGCTTTACTAGAACCTAACGGCGTCACACAACGTTCCTGCAATACGCGTAATAACCGCGCCTGCAGCAACAAAGGCATATCACCAATTTCATCCAGAAACAGCGTGCCACCATCAGCCTGCTGGATTTTGCCAGCGTTACCTTTGCGCTTGGCACCGGTGTAGGCGCCTTCTTCATAGCCAAATAATTCGGCTTCGATCAGGCCTTCCGGCAAGGCGGCGCAATTGACTGCAATAAAGGGTTGGGCACTGCGTGCGCTGGCGTCATGGATCGCCCGTGAAAATAATTCTTTTCCGGCGCCGGTTTCACCTAGCACCAGCATGGGGATATCGCGATTCAATACTTGCCTGACTTGGGTAATCGCCAATTTAAGTTGCGGGTCACCAGTATCCAGCATTTCAAGGCTTGCGGCAGATTCCCGTTTTTGGGAAACCGCTGGCCGTGCACGGGTGTGGGCTTGAACAGAAGCCCGTGCAAACAGCCGCGCACCATTGCGCAATTGCATGGGAAATACCAGGTCACCGCCCTGAAAATGCTGCTTGAATGTCCGCCAGGATTCATCGAATACATCACTGAATTGCACCCGCCGCTTAGCCAGTACATCTTCATCCAGTGGCAAGCCGAACTGGAATTGTCCGCTGCGATTAATGGCACGTAACTGGCCATCGCTATCGAATAAAGCCAGGCCTTCCCATAACGTGCCTATGAATTCCGGTCGTGCATGAAAATGCACACCTATCTCACCTTGGGCCGTGGCATGAAACAGACGGTTTTCCACCATTTGTGCGGCCATTTTCACCAGGGCTAGCGTATGCTGTTGCGGCTGATTTAAATCATTGGAAACATCCAGAGTAGCTACTAACTGGTTATTCGCCGCAAAAATAGGCACCGCAGAGCAACTCAGTGAATGGTGGTAAGCCATAAAATGCTCCGCCCCTTGCACGCTGATCGGCGCGCGCTCAACCAGGGCTGTGCCAATGGCATTCGTGCCGCGGTGCTCTTCGCTCCATGAAGCGCCGGGTAACAAGGATGCACGGATATCACCCTGTTCCACGCCCTCACCCATGGTGCGCAGGATCACGCCTTCATTGTCAGTCAGTATCACCAGGCTGCGCGTATGGGCGATCTGTCCGGTTAAAGTCACCATTTCAGGCTCGGCATGCGTGAGCAGCAAACGATTCTTTTCCAGCCTTTGCGTTAACTCTTGCGCGGTAATGATCTGGTCATGCGCTGGTGCCTGCTCATCCACGCCTTTGACCATGCAGCGACGCCATGAACGTTCAATGGCTTCGGCAATGGCCAGCTGATCGTCACGCATGGCTGGCAACGAGGTATTTGTAGAGGCTGGAGAAAACTTGGACATTACTGCTTGAACACCTGTATCACGTGATTGAACAACTGTATCAGTTTGGCACACCAGTGAACAGTTTTCGCCGTTTACTGATGACAGGCCATTGCTGATACCTAAGAATAACCTTTTGATTTTAATTCATTTTTTTTATTACCTCAAATAAAAGCCATGTTTGGCACAGGCGTTGCAAACAATGGTCTGCGAGTAACAAAAGAAGCATTTGTTTACTGGTGTACAAATTATTTATTCCAGCTTCAAACACACCATTTTGGAGGTATGTATGCAACACCAATTCAAGCTTGCCATCACTGCAATGATGCTTGCCGGCATCAGCACCGGCGCATGGGCCAATGCCGAACTTGACGCCATGATGAAAGATGACAATCAGTGGCCTATGGCACGTAAAGACTATGCCAACCAGGGTTACAGCCGGTTGTCACAGATCAACAAGGGCAATGCCAAGAACGTCAAACTGGCCTGGACCTTTGCCACCGGCGTCAACCGCGGTCATGAAGGTGCTCCGCTGGTGATCGGTAATACCATGTTTATCCACACCGCATTCCCGAACAACGTGTATGCGCTGGATCTGGACGACAACCAGAAAATCCGCTGGTCCTATTTCCCGAAACAGGACCCGGACGTGCAGTCCGTCTTGTGTTGCGACAACGTGAACAAAGGCCTCGGCTATGGCGACGGCAAGATTTTCCTGCAACAGAACAATGGTGTGCTGGTCGCCCTGGATGCCAAAACCGGTGCCAAATTGTGGGACGTGAAAGTGAATGACCCGAAAATGGGTGCTGCCAACACCAATGTACCGCATGTATTCAAAGACAAAGTGGTGACCGGCTGTTCAGGAGGCGAATTCGGCGTGCGCTGCCATATCTCCGCTTACAACATCAAGGACGGTAGCCTGGCCTGGAAAGCCTACAGCACCGGCCCGGATAGCGAAATGCTGATCGGCAAAGACTTTAACAAAGAGAATCCGCATTACAGTGCATTGTCCGTATACCAGGATGTGAATGGCGGCAATAAAGAAGGCGGTTCTTTCAAGCCACTTGATAAATCACAGCTGAAATATCCGGAAGCTGACCTCGGTGTACGCACCTGGCATAAACCGCAGCAGCAGAAAGATGGCTGGCAGAATGGTGGCGGCCCGACCTGGGGCTGGTATTCCTACGACCCTAAACTGAACCTGATGTATTACGGCACCGGTAACCCGGGCACGTGGAATCCGGATGTACGCCCTGGCGATAACAAATGGTCGATGACGATTTTCGCGCGTGACCTGGATACCGGCATGGCACGTTGGGCTTACCAGATGACACCGCATGACGAGTGGGACTATGACGGCATGAACGAGATCATTTTGTGGGAAGCCAACGGCAAGCAACTGGCCTCGCATTTTGACCGTAACGGCTTTGGCTACACCTTTGACCGCACCAACGGAACCTTGCTTGTCGCTGAGAAAATGCATCCTTTCGTGAACTGGGCCAGCAAGATTGACCTGAAAACGGGCATCCCGGTGAAAGACCCTAAGTACTCGACCCACCAGGATTACAACGCCAAAGGCGTATGCCCTTCTGCATTGGGTGTGAAAGACGAGCAGCCGGCGGCTTACTCGCCAAAGAACAAAACTTTTTACGTCCCGCTTAACCATGTATGTATGACTTACGAGCCAGTGGAATCGAAATACGTTGCCGGCCAGCCATGGGTAGGTGCGACCTTGACCATGTTTGCAGGCCCGGATGGCGTGATGGGTGGCTTTATGGCCTGGGATGGCCTGAAGGGCAAAACCCAGTGGTACAACAAAGAGAAGTTTTCTGCCTGGGGCGGTGCGCTGGTGACGGCTTCTGACTTGGTGTTTTACGGCACGCTGGACCGCTGGGTCAAAGCGCTGGATGCCAAAACCGGTAAGGAATTGTGGAAGTTCCAGGTTGGTTCCGGCGTGGTTGGTAACGTCATCACCTATGGTCACAAAGGCAAGCAATATGTAGGCGTATTGTCTGGCATTGGTGGCTGGGCCGGTGTTGCCATGAACCTGGGCTTGACCAATGACACCGACGGCTTGGGGGCTGCCGGTGGCTATAAGGAACTGACCAAATACAACGCTGCCCCTGGTGGTGGCGCGATGAATGTGTTCAGTCTGTAATCACCATATCCAGGAACATCAATAAGGAACATCAATGACGAAATTAAACCTTTTAATCGCAGGCGTTTTGTTTGCCACCGCCACGGCTGGCATGGCGGCACCTAATGCTGAAGCACTGGCACAAAAAAGTAATTGTTTGATGTGCCACAGCGTGGATAAAAAAATCCTGGGCCCGGCTTACAAAGACGTTGCCGCCAAGTACAAAGGCGACAAATCTGCGGAAGCCAGGCTGATCCAGAAAGTAAAAGCCGGCGGTAGCGGCGCATGGGGCGATATGCCTATGCCGCCGAACAGCCCGCAGGTGAAGGACGAAGATATTAAAACTCTGGTCCAGTGGATACTCAGCCTGTAAATCTATTTGAATACTTGTTTTACCATTTGATCTCCGAGTGTGCCAACCCGCAAGGGTTGGCTTTTTTTTGGCCCATGTTTTTTTACATGGCGAATGCCTGCCAGATAAAACCGATTACAATGCGGACATGACCATCGCACAAACCCTGTTTACGCGCCGCATGCTGATGTGTGTGGCGCTTGGCTTCAGCTCCGGCTTACCTCTTTATCTCTTACTCCAGCTTTTGCCAGCCTGGCTACGCAGTGAGGGGCTCAATTTAAAAACCATCGCTGCCTTTGCATTCATGCAGCTGCCGTATACCTGGAAATTCCTGTGGGCTCCGCTGATGGATCGTTACAGCTTGCTGCAAGCCCTGGGCAGGCGGCGCAGCTGGATACTGGCTACGCAACTGGCCTTGTTCGCCAGCATTGCCGGTCTGGGCATGTTCCAGCCACAACAGGATATCGCCACGGTAGCCCTGCTCGCTACGCTGGTGGCCTTGTTCTCCGCCAGCCAGGACATAGTGATCGATGCCTACCGCCGTGAGACACTCAGCGATGAAGAGTTGGGATTAGGCAATAGTCTTTATGTGAACGCTTACCGTATTGCCGGCCTGGTACCCGGTTCACTGGCGTTGATCCTGGCCGATCATATGGCCTGGTCACAGGTGTTCCTGATAGTCGGCTTATTTATGCTGCCCGGCATAGGCTTCACATTGTGGGCACAAGAGCCTGTCATTGTCAGTGCACCCAAAACTCTGCTCGCTTCAGTGGTAGAGCCTTTCCAGGAATTCATACAGCGCAGTGGCTGGCAGCATGCGCTATGGGTACTGCTGTTTATCCTGCTCTACAAACTGGGCGATAGCATGGCCACCGCACTGGCCACCCCTTTTTACATTGATATGGGCTTCAGCAAAACCGATATAGGCGCGATCGCCAAAGGCAGCGGACTGGTCATGCAGATTGTCGGCGCGTTTGTCGGCGGTTTGTGGATGCTGAAGCTGGGTATCAACCGCGGTCTGTGGGTTTTCGGTGTCGTACAGGCATTGTCCATACTCGGTTTTGCCTGGCTGGCAAGCAGCGGCCCTTTTACTGATGTAGGTGCGCCGGAACGCAGCATGCTGGCGATCGTGATCGGCTTTGAGGCGTTTGGCGTCGGCCTGGGTACAGCTGCGTATGTCGCCTATATGGCCAGGGAAACCAATCCTGCATATACCGCTACCCAGCTTGCCTTGTTTACCAGCTTGTCAGCGGTACCGCGTTCAGTGTTCAATGCACTGACGGGTGGCATGGTGGAGGCGCTGGGTTGGCAACAGTTTTTTTATGTGTGTACGGTGCTGGCGATACCGGGAATGTTGTTACTGTTCAGGGTGGCGCCTTGGCGCGAGCGATGATTGTTCTAGATTGAAAGAGTCGTCATCAGGCGAAGGTGTAGCAAGGGTTTCGTATAGCATGCTGTACGCCTGCGGAACGGCAGGCTTACCAAAGGCCAGCCTCAGTTTGTCATTCTGGCGGAGGCCAGAATCCAGGCGAGGTTAATTTTAGCTTGGTCACTATAAGTGAGAAGGCATTCCACCTTCTGTAGGTTTTAAAAGGTATTTCTTCAGATATTAGGCATTTTATTTCGCCCCTCGGCGAGTTACTTTTCTTTGCTTGCCCAAAGAAAATGTAACCAAAAGAAAGGGCACCCTAGCTTCCGCTTTTCCCCTGCGTTGCTCATCAACATGGGCGGCCAACGAAACTCGCCCTGACAAGCCACAAAATACGTGGCTTGTTGCGGAACTCGAACAGACGCTGGCCGAAGACTCCCACGCTGACTGCGCTACTCGGCGCGTCAGATAGGGGCCCATTAAAAGCACACGCTTTCAATTTGAGTGTAATTCTTTGCGTTGCATCACGCTCGACCACGGCAAAACTAAAGAAATTAGATTTAAGTTTCTTTTCCAAATTCACTTAGCGCACGCTACCTCTTATGTCTAAGTACTGTGTCATCGTGATGGTTTTAAATGGGCCCCTATCTGACGCGCCGAGTAGCGCAGGCAAAACAAGGAAGAAGGGAGCGTTTGTTTGAGTCCCGCAGCAGCTTATGTTTTTATAAGCTGCCAGGTCGAGTTTCGTGACCGCTTGTTTTGACGAGCAACGCAGGGAACAAGCGGAAGCTAGGGTGCATTTCTTTTGGTTAGCTTTTCTTTGTGCAAGCAAAGAAAAGTAACTCGCCTAGAGGCGAAAAGGAATGATATTTAGTGATACAACTTTTGTAAAACAGCCGATAACTTAAAATTATTTCGGCGCAAACGTAAACGCGTCGCTATAAAACTCTTCTTCCGGCAATCCCCGCGCAACAAAAGTCTCTTTCGCAATATCCACCATGCCTGGCGCCCCACACACATACACCTCAAAACCGCTCAAGTCGGCATGATCCTCAAGCACCGCCTGGTGCACCAGCCCGCGGCGGCCTTCCCAGCCATCATTAGCTTCACCCTCGGAGATCACAGGAATATACTGGATGTTAGGCATGAATTCCGCCCAGCGCCGGCAGAGTGCATCCATGTATAAATCATTTTCATGGCGGGCACCACGGTACAGCAGGACCGGCCGCTGGATATTCTGGTAGATCATATGTTCTATCATGCCTTTGATCGGTGCGAAGCCGGTGCCGCCGGCGACCATGATGATAGGTTTTTCATTTTGCTCGCGCAGGAAGAAACTGCCTAGCGGCGCTTCTATGCGAAGAATGGTTTTCAACGGCATTTCGTTAAAGATGTAGTTGGTGAAATGCCCGTCTTTGATCAGCCGGATATGCAGCTCAATAAAGCCGGTTTCATGCGGAGCATTGGCGATAGAGAAAGCGCGGCGGCGGCCGTCTTTGAGCAAAAACTCCAGGTATTGCCCGGCCATGAATGCCAGCGGTTCTGTGCCTGGCAATTGCAGGTGCAACACCATGACATCTTCCGATAGCTGTTCTTTCTGCTGCACTCGGACCGGCAGGATCCGCGGTTTGATGCCTTGTATCATATCGATCTGGCGGCACTCGATCACCAGGTCTTCCAGTGGGCGCGCGCAGCAGAACAGCGCTTGTCCGCTGGCCAGCTCGGCATCGCTCATGGCACTGCCCTGGTAGTCGTCATGAAACACCTTACCAGTGAGTACTTTGCCTTTACAGGCGCCGCAGGCGCCATTCCGGCAGCCGTAAGGCATGTTGATGCCTGCTTCTATCGCTGCTTCAAGGACGGTCTGACTGGGCCGTACTTCAAATGTATGGCCGCTGTTTTCTATCAATACTCGGTTCATAAAGGTATTTAATCAGGATTTATCTTTGCCTGGCAGGCGTACAACGTTGTCTTTGTTCTTGGATTCGTTGACTTGGGTAAACTCGCCTTCTATGACTTCGTCGTTGGCGCTGGGTCGATAATTGAACCCCGTTTTAGCTTTATTGGACGCGCTGCCGGGAGTGGGTGTTTTGGCGGGCATCAGCAATAATACGACCGCGATCAGGTCACTGACGACACCGGGGATCAGCAGCAGTACACCTGCAAACATGTTACGCGCGGTAGAGAACATGGCGGTAATCGGGTTGCCGCCGCCAGCCAGTTGTTGAAACATACGTGCTGCAATCAGGTTTTTTTCGGCGCGTATCAGTTGCAGTCCCAGGAAACCGATGATCAACAGGTAAGCAAGCACCCACCAACCATAACGCTGGCTGAGTTCGATCAAGATCGCTATCTCGAGAAACGGAAAAGCCAGTAAAATAGCAAAGATGATGAAACGCATGTCGGAAATCCTGTTAACGATTTGACGCTGATGACGCCAAAAGAAGAAATTATAATCGTGTTTACCCATGTGCCGGACATGCAATGTGCAGAAAGCATGGCACATGCACTGGTTAATGCAAAGTTGGCGGCATGTGTGAATATTTCAAGCCCTGTGAAATCGGTTTATCGCTGGCAGGGGCAAACCGAGATAGCGGAAGAGATCGGTTTGACGATAAAAGCCACGCAACAAGGCTATGCAAAACTGGCGGATAAAATCCGCGAATTGCATCCTTATGAACTTCCCGAGATTGTAGCTATCCATGTCAACGAAGGTCTGCCGGAATATCTGCGTTGGGTGGCGGCTGAAACGCTGGCCTGAAGCCGGTGTAAGATTAGGTGCAGGATAAATGATGACTGTATGTTTCAAAGTTCGCTGGATCAGCGCTGGTTGGACCAGAATGTGGTTGACACTGGCGATGCTGCTGGCAATCGCGATGCCGGTGCAGGCGGATTCGAGGTTCTCCCAACTGTTCACCGGTGATGACTCGGAAGAGTTTTTGCCGGTCGATAAGGCCTTCAAGGTGGAAGCTGCGCTGGTGGATGATACACATGCGCAAGTGAAATTCGTGGTTGCCCCTAGTCATTATTTATACCGTGAGCGCATCCAGCTGTTACCTGAAAACCTGAACGCCACCATTTCATTGCCGCCAGGCGAAACCAAGAATGACCCCAATTTCGGTCAGCAGCAAGTCTTTCACCATGATACGGTGGCGGAAGTCGTGTTTGTCGGTACTGCACCTGCAGTGCTGCAAATGCGCTACCAGGGGTGCAGCGAAAAAGGCTTATGTTACCCGCCGCAGACAAAGTCCCTGCCATTAAACGCTGCTGCTTCAGCTGCCCAAATCAACAACGATCAGCCACCAGCGCTGGAAACTGAAGATGGCGTTTCCGAAAAATTGCTGTCATCCGGGCGCTGGTGGCAGATCGTGGCCGGCTTTTTTGGTGCCGGTTTGCTGCTCGCCTTCACGCCATGCGTGTTTCCCATGATCCCGATTCTGTCCGGCATCATTGTCGGTAAAAACGCGCAGTCTTCACGGGCAAAAGCCTTTACCCTGTCACTGGCATACACCTTGGGCATGTGCCTGACCTATACCCTGGCCGGTGTGGCTGCCGGCTTGTCAGGGCAACTGTTAAGCAATGCGCTGCAAACGCCGCTGGCGTTAAGCATAGGTGGGCTGATTTTTGTGATCCTGTCTTTATCCATGTTCGGCTTTTATGAGCTAAAACTGCCCAGCGTGATAGAAAATGCCTTTTTCAACTGGAGCAACCGTTTTAAAGGCGGCCATTTGCTCAGTGATTTTTTGATGGGCGCCATTTCAGCGCTGATCATCAGCCCATGCGTGGCCGCGCCATTGGCGGGTGCATTGCTTTATATCAGCCAGACGCATGATGTAGTGTTGGGCGCGGTTGCCCTGTTCTCACTGTCGCTGGGCATGGGCGTGCCATTGCTGTTGATCGGCGCTTCTGCCGGTTCCATCCTGCCCAAGGCCGGGGAGTGGATGAACAGCATCCGTCGTATTTTCGGCGTATTGATGCTGGCGGTGGCGGTCTGGATTATCAACCCTATTTTGCCAGCCAGCGTGCAATTGCTGTTATGGGCTGCACTATGCATTGTGCCGGCCATTTATATGCGTGCGATAGACCCTTTGCCAGTGACGGCAAGTACTGCTCAACGTTTAGGCAAAGGTGCGGCAGTGTTTTTATTGCTGTATGGCGTTGCCTTGCTGGTTGGTGCGTGGTCAGGTGCAAGTTCCCCGTTAAGACCGCTGCAAAATCTGGCGGTCGATGGGCATGCCGGCAGGCAGGCAGTGAGTTTCCAGCGTGTGCACAGCGTGCAGGAACTGGAGCAGGCGGTACAGGCAGCACGAGGCAAGCGCGTCATGCTGGATTTTTACGCTGACTGGTGCGTTTCGTGTAAAGAATACGAGCAGTTTGTATTCAGTGATGCGAAAGTACGGGCCGAGCTGCAGAATTTGGTGTTGTTGCAGGCAGATGTCACTGCGAATAATGCGCAGGATGCAGCCCTGCTCAAGAAGTTCGCATTATTCGGCCCGCCAGGCATCGTCTTTTTTGATACGCAAGGCCAGGCGGTACAACCAGTCATCAAAGGCTATCACGATGCTGACCGCTTCCTGAACATACTCCGCGCACTTGGAGGACAGCCCCATGCGTAATGTTGCCCGTGTCGTGATGACGGCTTTGCTGATCGTGGTACTAGGCAGCGGTTTTCGCTGGCTGTATCTGAACCGCCATCAGTTCCTGGCGAGTGATGCGGCAGCATTGCCTGATAAAGCGGCGGTCAGCGTCCTATGGAATACGACACTGAATGACCATACCGGCAAGGTTTATCCGCTGGCGCAATTTAAAGGCAAACCACTGATACTCAATTTCTGGGCGACATGGTGCGAGCCTTGCCGTGATGAAATGCCGGAGATTTCTGAACTCGCCAGTGAACATTCCGAGATAAATGTAGTTGGCATAGCGGTAGACGAAGCGGCAGCGGTGCATGAGTTCATCGAAAGCACCCCGGTCACGTATCCTTTGCTGATTGCAGAGGATGAAGGCATGCCTCTTGCAGAAACCTTGGGCAATAATAAAGGCGTATTACCGTACACAGTGATCATTTCGGCACAAGGGGAAATCACGCGGATTTTCTTAGGTCGTGTGAACCGGGACATGCTGTTAAAAGCGCTGAATCCCTGATGTTTTTGTCCATTTATTTGCATTGATTGCAATTTTTATAACTGCATATTCGCCGCATAACCACCACACTTAGCAGCAGGTTTAACGATTTTTCTATTTTCGTTAAACTGCGAATTCTTCTGGACAAAAATCAATAACTTCGGCAAACTTCGCGCCATGAAGGTTGTATCTTTTCCCTTAAAAGGCATGTGAAATGGGCGCCAAATCTATCCTGGTGATTCACGGACCCAATCTGAATATGCTGGGCACACGTGAGCCGCAGCATTATGGCAATCAAACACTGGCAGATATCGACCAGGGTTTGCTCGCTCTTGCACGCGCAGATCAGGTGCGCCTGGAAACCTTTCAGAGCAATTCTGAAGCGGAGATTATCGAGAAGATACATGCTTTGTCTGTGAACCGCTTTGATTATGTAATCATCAATCCGGCGGCTTTCACACATACTTCGGTGGCTATCCGTGATGCCATTTCAGCAGTCAAGGTACCGTTTATTGAAGTACACCTGTCAAATGTACATGCACGGGAGTCATTTCGGCATCACTCTTATTTCAGCGATATTGCGACGGCTGTTATCTGCGGTTTGGGCGCAGAGGGCTATTACGCCGCGTATCGCCATATCCAACAACTATAATTAAAACATTCTAAATCGAGGTTTCTATGGATTTACGTAAACTCAAAAAATTGATTGATCTGGTCGAGGAATCGGGAATTTCCGAGCTGGAACTGACCGAAGGTGAAGAAAAAGTACGCATCAGCCGTGCCATCGCACCAAGTGCCGCGCCAGCCGTACAATATGTAGCTGCTCCGGCCGCGCCAGTACACGCGGCTGCGCCTGCAGCCAGTGCTGCCGCAGCACCCGCTGCCGCAGCGGCGCCGGAGCTGGAAGGCAAAGTAGTGAAATCCCCTATGGTAGGTACTTTCTACCGTGCTTCTTCTCCTGATGCAAAACCATTTGTAGACGTAGGTAGCAGCATCAGTGCAGGTGAGACGGTATGTATCATCGAGGCGATGAAACTGCTCAACGAGATCGAGAGCGAGCATACTGGCGTGATTAAGAAAATTTTTGTTGAAAACGGTCAGCCTGTGGAATACGGCGAACCATTGTTCCTCATTGGCTAAGATTCCTGATTGGTAAAGCTTCTATGTTTGAGAAAATCCTGATTGCAAACCGCGGCGAGATAGCCCTGCGCGTGCAGCGTGCCTGCCGTGAATTGGGCATTAAAACCGTCGCCGTGCATTCCGAGGCCGACCGCGATGCCAAGTATGTCAAACTGGCAGATGAGTCGGTGTGTATCGGTCCGGCCCCTTCCGCCAAAAGTTACCTGAATATCCCGGCGGTGATCAGCGCTGCTGAAGTCACAGATGCGCAGGCGATCCATCCTGGTTATGGTTTTCTGTCAGAAAATGCCGACTTTGCCGAGCGTGTTGAACAAAGCGGATTCGTATTCATCGGCCCGCGTGCCGAGACTATCCGCCTGATGGGCGACAAGGTATCTGCCAAAGACGCGATGAAAAAAGCCGGCGTGCCTTGCGTACCAGGTTCCGATGGCGCATTGCCTGATGATCCTGCTGAAATCATCAAAACAGCAAAACGCGTGGGTTACCCGGTGATCATCAAGGCTGCAGGCGGTGGCGGTGGCCGCGGCATGCGCGTGGTGCATACCGAAGCGGCATTGCTGAACGCGGTCAATATGACCAAGGCCGAAGCGCAGAGTGCGTTTGGCAACCCTGTGGTTTACATGGAAAAATTCCTGGAAAACCCGCGCCATATCGAAATCCAGATTCTGGCTGACCAGCACGGCAACGCAGTTTACCTGGGTGACCGTGACTGCTCGATGCAGCGCCGTCACCAGAAAATCATTGAAGAAGCGCCTTCACCACTGCTGCCGGAAAGACTGCGTGACCGTATTGGTGAACGCTGTGCAGAAGCCTGCCGCAAGATCAAATACCGTGGTGCGGGTACTTTCGAGTTCCTGTACGAGAATGGCGAGTTCTATTTCATTGAAATGAATACACGCTTGCAGGTTGAGCATACGGTGACAGAAATGATCACCGGTATCGACCTGGTGCAACAGCAGATCTTTATTGCGGCCGGTGAAAAACTGCCATTCCGCCAGCGTGACATCGTGCTGAACGGGCATGCGATCGAGTGCCGTATCAACGCGGAAGATCCGTATACATTTGTGCCTTCTCCCGGGTTTATCAACCGCTTCCATATGCCGGGCGGCCCTGGCGTGCGCATGGATACCCATGTGTATGGCGGCTATACCGTGCCTGCACATTATGACTCCATGATAGGCAAGCTGATCACGCATGGTGCGACCCGTGAGCAGGCGATTGCCAGAATGCGCGTAGCTTTGTCCGAAATGAACGTAGAAGGTATTAAGACCAATACCGCACTGCATTCTGATCTGATGGCAGATCTGGCTTTCCAGCAAGGCGGTACCAGCATTCATTATCTTGAGCAAAAGCTGGGCATCAGCTCTAAGTAATTGTGCATTGGCTGTTACTTAAAATTCAATCGACCGAGCAGCAGGCGGAGTCACTGAGCGACGTGCTGATGGAACATGGCGCATTATCGGTCAGCATAGAAGATGCGCACGCCGATACCATGGCCGAACAGGCTATTTTCGGCGAGCCCGGTGATCCGCCGCCTGGTATCTGGCAACAGAACATCGTCACTGCCATGCTGGAAAGTGAAGCCGATGTGCAGGCATTACTGGCAACCGTGCAATCAGCGTTGCAACTGGATGGCCTGAAATATCATCTGGAACAGATAGAAGAACAGGACTGGGTACGGGCCACCCAGGCACAGTTTGACCCGATCCGCGTCACGGATAATTTGTGGATAGTGCCATCCTGGCATGAAGCGCCAAATGCCGATGCGATCAATATTGTGCTGGACCCCGGACTGGCGTTTGGTACCGGTAGTCATCCAACCACACATTTATGTTTGAGCTGGCTGGCGCGATTGCCTAAAAACCAGTTGCAACAAGCGAATGTGCTGGATTACGGCTGTGGTTCCGGCATTCTCGCCATCGCTGCCAAGAAATTAGGTGCCGGCCAGGTGATAGGCGTGGACATTGATACACAGGCTGTCATCGCCAGCCGTGACAATGCCACCAATAACCAGGTAGAAGCGGTGTTTTATGATTCTGCAGATTACCTGCATGAGCCATTTGATATCGTGGTCGCCAATATTCTTTCCAGCGCATTGATGGTATTGGCACCGGTGATTGCCAAATCTTGCAAAAATGGCGGCAAAGTTGCATTATCCGGCATATTGGATAGTCAGCAGGCAATGCTGCTGGCGCATTACTCAGAGTGGTTTGAAATGGATGCCCCCATCCAGCAAGATGGATGGGTCTTGCTGACGGGAACCAGAAAATGTCTCTAATCACGGCGTGCCCTGCCTGCCAAACACAATTCGAAGTTAACGACGAACAATTGCAGGCATATGCAGGCAAGGTGCGCTGTGGTGAATGTAACCATGTGTTTGATGCCCGCTCTTCCATGGTCGAGGCGCTAGAAACAACACCCGTTGCCGTTAACGAAACATTAGAAACAGTACAAGCTGATGGGCCTGTTGAGCCAGCAGAAGCTACCGAATCAGTTTCTCTATCAGAACCGTTGGTACAAGAAGGCTCTGAAACAAGCATTCCTCAATACGATCGAGTTGAAGCAGATACCCTCTATGCAGCAGTCGCTCCGGCAGAGAGCGCCAGGCTTGATTCTTCCGAAGGCGCTAGTCCGGAGACTTACAACTCCGACATCTACCGCCCTGAAACTCAAACCGCTGAAACTTATAGCACTGAAATTTACGATTCAGAAGCCTACCCTGACCCTGCAGTCACCCTGGATAGCCCGACAGCAGAGCTGGATGCTCCGCTCACATCACTGGATGAGGTGAAAGAAAAAGCCGATCAAAACCGGGTAACGTCCTGGAATCTTGATCCCGAAGAAGCCAATACGACTGCCATCCCGGAGTTCCTGCGCAAGGTTTCCTTTCACGATGAAGAGCTCGCAACGCCTGAAAAAACTGCTTCGCGCTGGGTATTCCCGCTGTTATCCGGCTTGCTGGTAGTCACCCTGTTACTGCAGTTTATTTATTTCACGCGCACCAGCCTGGCCGCCAATTATCCCTTCACCAAACCATTGTTGCAGTCAGCCTGCAAAGTGGCCCATTGTGCTGTGTCCTTGCCTAAAGATATTACGCAATTAACCATCGATGATGCCGATATCCAGGAACACAGGGAGCGCGAAGGCGTACTGGTGTTTTCCAGTGTGCTGATCAATCACGGTGCAGTGGCGCAAGCCTACCCTATGATAGAACTGACGCTGACCAATATGGCGGATGAGCCTGTGCTGCGCAAAATCCTGACCCCAAAGGAATACCTGCCTGCGTCTTCCAGGGCTGATCAAGGGCTGACGGCGCAGCAGGAACAGCCGGTCAAGGCCACCCTGGGCATAGAAGAAAAAGCCGTGACCGGTTTCCGGGTCGCGATTGCCTATTAAGGTTATTCAGACTTTAAATAATTACGTGCGATGATCAAGCGCCAGGGCTTTTGGCTTGTGCGCCTATCTCTGCCATCACCTTTCCCAGCACATCAATCGCGGCGGTACGCACAAAGCTTTTACGCCATGCCAGCGCAATCCTGCGGCTAGGTGCAGGTTTGGTGAACGGGATGACCCTGATCAACGGATTCTGGTAGCGGGCTACGGTCGCCATGGCCGGTAATACCGTGATTCCGAGGTTGGAAGCCACCATGTTACGTATGGTCTCCAATGAATTCCCTTGCAGCACCTCGCCCTTGCGGCCTAATTCAGGGCAAGCCTGCGTCACCTGGTTACTAAAGCAATGCCCGCTGTTCAGCAACAGTACTTTTTCATTGCCTAATTCATCCGGGTTCACTGTTTTACGTTGCGCCCAGGGATGGCTGGAAGGTACCACCACATTAAAGTCTTCGTCATAAAGTGGTGTGGTTTCAATGCCAGGCACATTGAAAGGCAGTGCCACCACCGCAGCATCAATCAACCCTGTTTTTAACTGCTGCTCCAGTGTGGCAGTGATATTCTCCTCGACTTCCAGTGGCATATTGGGAGCAGTTTTCACCAGCGGCGGAATCATCTCGGGTAAAAGATAAGGGCCTACAGAGTGGATCATGCCCAGTTTGAAAGGGCCATTGAGCGGGTCGCTGCCGTGTTTTGCCATTTCCTTGATCTTGGCTGCCTGTTCCAGCACGGTGTTCGCCTGCGCAATGATCTGTTCGCCTATAGCGGTTGGCGTCACGTCATTACGGTTTCGTTCAAACAGCAAAACGCCTAATTCTTCTTCCAGCTTTTTGATGCCCAGGCTCAAGGCTGGCTGCGTGACAAAACATTTCTCGGCCGCACGGCGGAAATTACGTTCCTGTGCCACTGCCAGCACAAATTTCAGTTCGATCAGGGTCATGTGTTTCTCACAGTCAATGCATGGAACCATCAGTGTACTTCTATTAATTTTATTAATCAATAATATCAAAACATACAATTATACAAATCGAATGTGCTTGCCTAGAATGGTTGCCATGCATCAAACAACACATTGATTCATGGAGTAAAAATGATAGACAGATTACATGAGGGACTATTGCAGTTACAGGAATTACTGGCGGCTTATGCCGCCAGCAATTAAGTAGAAGCTACATCAATCACCCAGAAAATGATTATCGTGATACTTAACAATCAGTACATTTAGTGCCTGGCTATTCAAGGGTGGCCGGCAATAAGAAAAGGAGATGAAATGGAAAACCAACAACAAACAACAGGCAAGTGTCCATTTGCACACGGGGGAATGACTGCTACCGGCAAATCCAATACCAGCTGGTGGCCGAATGCCCTGAACCTGGATATCTTGCACCAGCATGACAGTAAAACCAATCCTTTGGGCGCAGATTTCAATTATGCCGAGGAATTCAAAAAACTCGACCTGGCAGCAGTGAAAGCCGACCTGCATGCCCTGATGACCGAGAGCCAGGCATGGTGGCCGGCAGACTGGGGGCATTACGGTGGTTTGATGATCCGTCTTTCCTGGCATGCAGCGGGCACTTACCGCGTGGCTGACGGCCGTGGTGGTGCAGGTACCGGCAACCAGCGCTTTGCACCGCTGAACAGCTGGCCGGATAACGTCAACCTCGATAAAGCGCGCCGCCTGTTATGGCCGATCAAGAAAAAATACGGTAACAAGCTTTCCTGGGCAGACCTGATTGTGCTGGCCGGTACTATCGCTTACGAATCCATGGGCTTGAAGACCTTTGGTTTTGCCGGTGGCCGTGCCGATATCTGGCATCCGGAAAAAGATATTTACTGGGGTAATGAAACAGAATGGCTGGCCAAAACCGGTGCTCAAGGCAGCCGTTACACGGGAGAGCGCGATCTGGAAAACCCGCTCGCTGCCGTGATGATGGGCTTGATTTACGTGAACCCGGAAGGCGTCGATGGCAACCCGGACCCTTTGCGTACGGCAAAGGATATCCGCGAAACCTTCAAGCGTATGGCCATGAACGATGAAGAAACCGTGGCATTGACCGCCGGTGGCCATACTGTGGGTAAGGCGCATGGTAATGGGACTGCAGCCAATTTAGGGGCGGACCCGGAAGCCGCCGGTGTAGAAGAGCAAGGCATGGGCTGGAATAACCACACTACCCGCGGCATTGGCCGTGACTGCGTCACCAGTGGCATTGAAGGTGCCTGGACCACCCACCCGACCCGCTGGGATAACGGCTATTTCAAAATGCTGTTCGAGCATGAATGGGAACTTAGAAAGAGCCCGGCAGGTGCATGGCAATATGAACCGGTGAATATCAAGGAAGAAGACAAGCCGCAGGATGTCGAAGATCCGTCTATCCGTTACAACCCGATCATGACCGATGTGGATATGGCAATGATCAAAGACCCGGTTTATCGCGAGATTTCCGAGCGTTTTTACCGTGACCAGGCTTATTTCTCCGAGGTGTTTGCGCGTGCCTGGTTTAAGTTAACGCATCGTGACCTGGGCCCTAAAGCACGCTACCTGGGGCCGGATGTTCCACAGGAAGACCTGATCTGGCAGGACCCTACACCGGCTGGTAATGCCAACCTGAGTGCCGCCGACATTGCGACCTTAAAAGCGCAAATCCTGGACAGTGGGTTAACGACAGCTGAACTGGTAGCAACGGCCTGGGATAGCGCACGTACCTTCCGTGCATCGGATTTCCGCGGCGGCGCTAACGGGGCACGCATTCGCCTGGCACCACAAAAAGACTGGCAAGGTAACGAGCCCGCCAGGCTGCAGAAAGTACTGGCCGTGCTTGAGAGCATCCGGTCAGCATTCAATCAGCCGGTCAGCCTGGCGGATTTGATTGTGTTAGGTGGTTCTGCTGCCATTGAGCAGGCGGCCAACGCGGCTGGCGTAGCGGTAGAAGTGCCGTTTGCGCCAGGCAGGGGCGATGCAAGCGATGAGATGACAGATGTTGAGTCATTCTCCGTTCTGGAACCGTTGCATGACGGTTTCCGCAACTGGCAGAAGGCGGATTATGTGCCAACAGCTGAAGAATTGCTGCTGGACCGTAGCCAGCTGATGGGCTTGACTGCACATGAAATGGTGGTACTGGTGGGTGGCATGCGGGTGCTGGATACCAATTACGGAGCGACCAGGCATGGAGTGTTTACCGACAAACCAGGCGTGCTTAGCAATGACTTCTTTGTCAACCTGACGGGTATGCAATACACCTGGAAACCTGTCAGCAAACATCTGTATGAGTTGCGTGACCGGACTACGGGTGATGTGAAGTGGACCGCGACGCGTGTAGATCTGGTGTTTGGTTCTAACTCTATTCTGCGTTCTTATGCTGAGTTGTATGCGCAGGATGATGCCAAACAGAGGTTTGTGCAGGACTTTGTGAAAGCATGGACCAAGGTGATGAATGCGGATAGATTTGATCTGAAGTAATCAGTTGTAGCAGGGCAAAACGCCTCGGGAAATCGAGGCGTTTTTTTATTGTTTTTTTAAAAAAATTTTAAAAAGTAACCGCTTAAGGTTTGCATGGCATTGCTGATTGGATAACTTTCAGGGAGAGCAAAAACGTCATTGATGCTAAAGATGTAGCAGGTGTTTCGCACAGCATGCTGTACGCCTGAGCAACGAGTGGCTCGCAAAAAAAAAGCCAAGGCGCTCAAAATAGACCGTCATTCTGGCGGAGGCCAGAATCCAGGCGAGATTAATGTTCAGCTTGGTCACTAAAGACGAGAAGGCGTTAAACTTTTCGTTGGTTTTATTGGATATTTCTTCGGATAATAACCATACTTTTTCGCTTTCTCAGCGAGTTACTTTTCTTTGCTTGCCCAAAGAATAAGTAACCAAAAGAAAGGGCACCCTAGCTTCCGCTTATTTCCTGTGTTGCTCGGCCTAGGACTTTCGTCCGTAACCGGACTCTATGTGGGCGGCAAACGAAACTCGCCCTAGCGGCTTGCAAAGAACGCAAGCCACCGCGGAACTCGAACAGACGCTGGCCGAAGACTCCCCCGCTGACTGCGCTACTCGGCGCGTCAGATAGGGCTCGTGAAAGGCACACGCTTTCAATTTGAGTTTAATTCTTTGCAGTGCATCACGTTCAATATCTGCGGAAAAACAGGCAAGAGAATTATATTTTTGGTCTTTTAGATATAAAAACTCACTTAGCGCGCTGAATGTCACATGTCCAAATCTACGTTTCATCGTGTTGGTTTTAAATGGGCCCCTATCTGACGCGCCGAGTAGCGCAGGCAAAATAAGGAAGAAGGGAGCGTTTGTTTGAGTCCCGCAGCAGCTCACGACGTAGGTGAGCTGCCAGGTCGAGTTTCGCGACCGCTTGGCTATAAGTCCGGCAAAGCAACGGACGAAAGTCCTAGGCCGAGCAACACAGGAAATAAGCGGAGGCTAGGGTGTCTTGTTCTTTGCCTTCTTTCTTATGGACAAGCATAAGAAAGAAGGTCGCCAAGGGGCGAAAAGGAATATTACTCAAGACGATAGAACCGATAGGAACTAAGAAAGAAGGTTGTCGTGAGTCAAAAAAGAAACGCCAATCCGTCACACACAATTCCTTATCACACAAAGAAACTGAACATTTCCCCAGGAATGCAATCCCACAACAAAATCAACTAAAAACTGATCCTCTTATTTTGCCAATAGTCACAAATCTAGTTTGCTCTGTCTGCTAGAATAGAACCATGGATATTTACTTAATGCTGAAGGCCGTCATCATGGGCCTGGTCGAAGGCGCGACCGAATTTATACCCGTTAGTAGCACCGGACATTTGATTATTGCAGGTGAATGGCTAGATTTTCTGGATAAAGATAAACGTGATGTGTTTGAGATCATGATACAACTGGGTGCGGTGCTCGCAGTCTGTGTCGAGTTCCGGGAGCGGTTGGTAAATACGGTACAACGCATACAAACCGACCCGAATGCGCAACACCTGGTGCGCAACCTGTTTATCGCTTTCCTGCCCGCCGCCCTGATTGGCCTGGCTTTCCATCACCAGATTAAAGAATTCCTGTTTTCATCTTTCACGGTCGGTATTGCGCTGATTGTTGGCGGGATATTGATTTTGCTGATTGAAAGATTCGTACCGCCCGGCAAGGTGCAGGACATTGACCATATCAGTCTGAAACAGGCGGTGCAGATCGGCTTCGCACAGGCACTGGCTCTGATTCCAGGTGTCTCGCGTTCAGGGGCGACGATTCTTGGCGGGATGTGTTTTGGCCTGAGCCGGCAAACGGCCACTGAGTTTTCTTTCTTTCTGGCGTTGCCTATCATGTTTGCGGCGACTGGTTATGACTTGATAAAAGCACGTGATTTGCTGTCTCTGGATGATGCATTCATTTTCCTGATCGGGTTTGTCACCGCGTTTTTGTCTGCGCTGGTGGTGATTCGCGCCCTGATCAAGTTTGTCAGCCAGCATTCGTTTGCAGTGTTTGCCTGGTATCGCATTGTGTTCGGCATCCTGATCCTGTTGTTTTTTGCACGCTGATTTAGCTGGTTTTCACTTTAAATTGTTTGGTTTCACTCATAAGGTGTAATGAATGAGAAATACACTTCTGAAAAAGATCCTTTACACGCTGGCGGCGATTATTGGCCTGGTACTGGTGCTGGTGATTTACCTGGCAGTGACTTTTGATCCTAATGATTACAAGTCGACAGTGATTCAATTAGTGAAAGACAAGAAACAGCGGACCCTTGATATCAAAGGTAATATCAAGCTGAGCTTCTGGCCAAAAATAGGTGCAGACCTCGGGGAGATCACTTTGTCCGAACATCAATCCGATAAGCAGTTTGCCGCGATCAAAGGCGCCAAAGTTGCGCTGGCTGTATTGCCCCTGCTGAAAAAAGAAATCGTGGTGGATACGGTGTACCTGGATGGCGCGCAAGTGAATGTTATCCAGCATGCAGATGGCAGTTTTAACTTTGATGACCTGCTGAGCAAAGAAGAGGAAGAGTCACAGCAGATTAATTTTGATGTGCAGGGCGTGAAAGTCACCAATACCAAAGTCAGCTATATCAACGAAGGCAGTGGCGCAAAATATAGTGTAGACCAGTTTAACCTGACGACAGGTCAGGTTGCCCTTAAAACGCCGTTCGATATGGCTGCTGATTTCCATCTGGTGGCTAACCAGCCTGAGGTGGATGCCCTGGCGAAGATCAAAGCCAATGTGATGGTGGACCCTGAAGCCAAGCATTTTGTGGTCAAAGGGCTTGATGCCAGTGTGAAAGGCGCATTGCTGGATGGCAAGGATGTGAATGTGACTGCCCAGGGGGCGGTGGATATTGATGCTGCCCAGACTGCGCTGAATGTTTCCGGTTTGAAGCTTGCCATGCAGGGTGATTTCAATGGCGCCAAACGCGATGTCAGTTTGCAGGCACCTGCCCTGGCGGTGAACCCCAAGCAGATTTCCAGCGAAAAAGTCATATTGGCACTTAAACAACAGGATGCACAGGGTGATATCGACCTCGATGTCATCCTTGCCGAACTGAAAGGCAATCAACAGGCAGTAGAAAGCAAGGGTATCACCGCTGATGTGAAGGTGAACGCCGGTGCGCGTAAGGTAGATGGTCATTTCGAATCGCCAGTGAAAGCTAACCTGGCCGATATGGTGTTTGATGTGCCTGCGCTGGCAGGTAAGTTCGATATCAAGGATCCGGCTTTACCGAATGGCGCCATGCAAGGGCAGTTCAAACTCTCGGCCAATGCTGATGTGAAACAGGAAAAGGTGAAGACCAGTTTTAACCTCAACCTGGCAGAAACCAGGCTGAATGGTGATGTCAGTGTGGCAGGTTTTAAAGCGCCGCATATCGGCTTTAAAGTGCATGCAGATACCTTGAACCTGAATGCCTTGCTGGGAACTGGCAGCACCAAGAAAGCTGAAGCTAAAACCAATACCGCTAAAGCTGAGACCAAAACGGAAAAGCCGGCTGACCTGAGTGCATTAAAAACCTTATTCCTCGATGGCAGCATCAATATCGGCAAGATCCTGTATAGCCCATACACGCTGACTGGCTTGAATGTAGGCATCAAGGCTGATGGCCAGAAGCTGGCCCTGCAAGGACTGGATGTCAAACTGGATGATTCGCGCATTCATGGAAATGTTGGTATCAGCCAGTTTAACAAACCGCTGTATACGTTTGATCTGAATATCGACAAACTGGATTTGAACCGCTATCTGCCGCAACAAACGCAAACGGCAGCTGCTGAAAATAAGCCTGCGGCCAACACTGCTACTACCGAAGATCAGCCGCTGGACCTTTCTGCGCTGAAAGCGCTGAATGCGCAAGGGAATATCCGCATCGGCTGGCTGAAATATGGCAAGACTGAAGCCAAAAACCTCAACATTGGCTTGAAAGCGCAGGATGGCCTGGCGAGCATTGATCCGTTAAATGTGGACGTTTACCAGGGAACTGTACGTGGTGCCATGAAGGTCGATGCGCGTGCGACACCCGCCATTGCTGTCAAGCAAAGTTTGCAGAATATCGCTGTCGGCCCCCTGCTGGTGGACACTATTAACAACGATATGCTTTCCGGTAACGGCAATGTCAATCTGGATGTCACTGCGCAAGGCAATACGGTGACAGCATTAAAAAAGTCACTCGGCGGCTCGGTTGATTTGCGCATGGCCGATGGCGCCGTCAAAGGCTTTGACCTTGCGGGAACCATACGAGATGCCAAAAGCAAGCTGAATGTGTTGAAAGGCCAGGCGAGCGCCGAGGCGGATAAAACCAAGAAGACCGATTTCAGCGAGCTGACCGCTACGTTCAATATCAAGAATGGCGTGGCCCATAACGAAGATCTGGCGATGAAAGCGCCTATCTTCCGTTTGACCAAAGGCGAAAGCAGGGGCGACATTGATATCGGCAAAGAGCAAATCAATTACCTGGCTAAACCCACCCTGGTCAACACCCTTAAAGGCCAGGGCGGAAAAGAAGCCGAGCAACTCTCTGGTATCAGCATCCCTATCAAAGTCACAGGCACCTTTGCTGCGCCAAAATTCGGCATTGATATGGCTGCTTTGGGGCAAGCGCTGGCAAAATCTGCGGCCATGGATGCTTTGACCAACAAGCTGGGTGGAGACAAAGCCGGTGCAGTGAAATCTCTGATCGATGGTGAAAACAAGGGTGATGCTTTGAAAGGCTTGTTAAACCGCAAATCTTCAAAAAATACCGACCCCCCCCCCGAAGGCGAAGCTGCTAAATCTGATGCCGGTACCAGCAATGAAGAAGCCAAGCCTGCGGATAATGTAAAGCAGAAGGCCTTGAAAAAGCTGCTTAATTTTTAAGGGAACATGAAACAAGTGAGTCAGCGGGATAAAGTGCAAGGCGCACGCAGCACAGAAGCCGGGACAACTAACAGAGTGTTGCGGTGTAGGCTAACTTGCGTAGTGATGTTAAGCGCAGCGGCCGAAACCACAGTATGCTATATATGGCGTGTTTGCGAGCACCGCGCAACGCGGCAATTTGCCCGCGCAGCCACTTATTCCGCATTTTCCTAGCGTGAGTGTATTTGCAGAAAAATTGATCGCCTGGCAGCAAGTGCATGGTAGGCACGATCTGCCTTGGCAGCACACGCGTGATCCTTACGCAGTATGGGTATCTGAGATCATGCTGCAGCAAACCCAGGTCAGCGCAGTCATAGGCTATTACAATCGGTTCATGACACGCTTTCCTACCATTGCCAGTCTGGCGGAAGCTAGCCAGGACGACGTGATGCAACACTGGAGTGGCCTGGGTTATTATTCGCGCGCCCGCAACCTGCACCATTCCGCACAAACCATTATGCGTGAACATGATGGCCAATTCCCGCAAGATTTTGACCAGATACAGACCCTGAAAGGCATAGGCCGCTCGACGGCTGCGGCTATCTCGGTATTCGCTTTCCAGCAACAGCAAACCATTCTGGACGGTAATGTAAAACGTGTGCTGGCACGGCTGCACGGTATAGACGGCTGGCCAGGATTGCCCTTGATAGAAAAGCAATTGTGGACGTTGGCCGAAAGCTTGTTGCCGGATAAACAACTGCCTGCTTATATTCAGGGGCTGATGGATTTTGGTGCGACTTTTTGCAAGCGCAGCAAACCGCGCTGTAGCGATTGCCCTATGCAGAACCAATGCCAGGCTTTCCTGCAACAACGCGTATTGCAATTACCTGCCTCCAAACCACGTAAAGCGATACCGGAGAAGCAGACAACCATGCTGATGATTCTGGATGCCGGAGAAATATTGCTGGAAAAACGCCCGAATCAGGGTATCTGGGGCGGGTTATGGAGTTTGCCCGAGATTGCGCCCACACAGGTTTCAGTGCAACAGGTACAGGAAAAGTATGGCATGCAGACGGAGTCGTTAGAAGTATTGCCTGTGCTGTGGCATACCTTTTCCCATTTCAAACTAGAAATTACCCCACAGCCATTACAACTGAGCGGGCAGCGGCCATTATTGCCGCCAACCTTGCAGTGGTTATCTGTGAATGATGCGATTGATGCCGCTTTGCCGGCACCTGTGAGGACGTTACTTAAAACGCTGCAACAATCGCGATACTGATGTTATTCAATATTCGCCAGGCGGAAGACATGGCTGGCAAGCTCAGATTGATTAGCTTTGATGTAATGCAGTAAAGCCAGCCCATTGTCTGGTTTGACGGTGGCTTTTTGATAAATAACCGGCAATTCAAAAATGGCTATCTCACGCTCGACAATATTCAGGTTGTTATGCGCGGAGCCTTCCAATACATCCATGAGTTTATCGTGCAGGTTATCCGTTACGCGTGTGTATGGGAACAGAATCCAGAAATCAGTGCCCTCACGGCCTACCAGATCAGATTTCCTGAATGAACTTTGCAAATCATGTGTTAACGAAGAAAGCTGACGTAAAGCTTCAGGTGCTCCATACGCCTCACCCAGACTATTGTCATCGCCATAGGCAATTTTGACCAGGGCGACATTAAAGTCATCCGCATGCCTGATCAGCACCTGGCAGATCCAGTCTAATGTATCTATAAAACGACTACACAACTGAATATCGGAAATCATGAGCACCCTCTATATAATTATATTGATTCATACAATTGGCATACAAAGAATGCCAATCCATTGCTATGCTAGCAGAAACTGCCCTGTTAAGGCAGTGCGAAAAGCTTGAGGAAATCGTGCCTGTTTGATTTTATTCCTCTCAATTCTGGTGCCAGACTGTTGCAAATCTACAACAATATCAAGTTGAACTAAGCAATTTGACGTATTCACTTGCGCCATGCAGGCCCCTTTTGCAAAAATTGCACTGACCTTCTTGGAAATGCTAGAGCGATTCCGAGGGAGTTACTCGAGGTTTGGATGTTTTAGAAACATTTGACCAAAAGCAATATCCTTACACAAGTTGTAAAAACAACATTTTTGGAGATTCGTATGAATACAAAATTAAACGTTGCAGTTGCAGCAGCCCTGTTCGCTGCAGCTACTGGCGCACAAGCTGGTATCACAATTCCAGCAGGTGACTGGACTTTGGATATCGGTGGTGTGGTTAACGCTTACTACACACATACATCTTTCAGCGGCGATGACGCAACTGCTGGTGAATACGGTAACGGCGACAGCGTAAACAACATCACTACTGGTCTGCTGCCAAACTACCTGGCTGTTTCTGGTAAAACTCGTCAGAACGATCTGGATGTTGGTTTCACAATCAGCATCAACCCAGGTGCTTCAACAACTCAAGCCGGTGTACAAGGCGGCGGTTCAGGTGCTTCACCATTCGGTAACCAAGAAAACCGTCAAGCATTCTTGACATTCGGTGATGCTTCTTGGGGTTCTATCAAACTGGGTAAAGATCTGGGTATCTATGCTTCTGATGCAATCCTGAACGACCAAACATTGTTGGGCGTTGGTTCTGCTGCTGGTTCTTTGGCTGGTAACACAACTACTTTGGGTCGTATCGGTCGCGGTTTCATGTACGCTGACTGGAAATCACAAGTTGCTTACACATCACCAAACTGGAATGGTTTCCAATTCACAGCTGGTTTAACACAAGCATGGAATGCTCTGGCTTCTGCTAACCCAGTATTGGCTAGCTCTGGTTCAACACAACGTGGTGGCTCACAATCTGCTTATGAAGCTAAAGCTTCTTACGAGTGGACAGGTGATGTTGCTGGTAAAGTTTGGGCATCTGCGATCAGCCAAAAAGTTGAAGGTTTAGTTGGTGGTACTACTTCTGACCGTGCAACTGCTTGGGATGTTGGTACAGCTGTTAACTTAGCAGGTTTCGGCTTGGTTGGTTACTACGGTCAAGGTAAAGGTATCGGTCAAACTGTTCAGTTGTTAGATGGTTTTGATGCTGCTGGTAACCGTCGTGATTCTGACCAATGGTATGTACAAGGTTCATATGTATTGCCAGGCGTAGGCACTAAACTGGCGGCTTCTTATGGTCGTTCTACTTTAGATGGTAACGGTATCGATGCATTTGACGAAGTTAAAAATAGCATGTGGACAGCTGGTGCTTACCATCCACTGACAAAGCACCTGAATTTGGTTGCTGAGTACTCAGTTGCTAAAGATAAAGTTGACGCTGCTGCAGGTAATACAGACCTGAAAGCAAAAACAATCTCTTTGGGCGCTATTCTGTTCTTCTAGTTTAATTGCAGGGTGACCTGCTTAAATTAAAGTCAGTTAAAACGGCAACTTCGGTTGCCGTTTTTATTTTATTATCAACTCAATAGTCAGCAGATATGAATTTATACCCAGTGACAGTGATTTCCGATTTCTATTTGAATCCCGATGAAATCAGAAAATATGCCTTGGCACAGAAATATACCTATTGTCATGAAATGAAAGATATTGGATATGTTTTTCCTGGAAGCAGGACCAAAGAACTTAGAGAGCTGAGTCAATCATTGTATGAAAAAGTGTGTAAGAAGCTGATCAATGTGTTTCATATCCCTGAGCATGATGTGATGCGCTGGCAGATAGATACTAGTTTCCAAATTGTTGAGGGGCGGTATGGGCATGGCCTGATACATCAGGATGCGAATACTGTTTTTGCAGGAGTACTGTACTTAACTCCTGAGGCGCCAATCAATGCTGGTACCTCATTGTTCAGAAAAAATAAAAGTTACGATGATGAGTTATATTGGAAGCTTATAAAAGAAAATGACGAGCGCTTTAAGAGGAATGAGCCTATCGACTTTAGCTACCATGCGATGTTTGACGAGGTTGTTAGGGTGAATAATGTTTACAACACCCTTATTTTATTTGAAGGTGACATTCACCATTGTGCAAATGATTTCTTTGGTGAAGAAAAGCACAATGCACGATTAGCACAAGTGTTTTTCATCAAAAAAATTGATGCCAACAAGCAAAATTCATTTCCAATTTTACGTGTGAAGAACCAGCCTCTTTAGTCATCAATCCCCAATTCCTGAATCTTGCGCGTGAGTGTATTCCGCCCCATACCCAGCTGATTTGCCGCTTCAATACGGCGCCCATCTGTATGACCCAGCGCACGCGTGATCAGGATGCGCTCGAACTCCTTGGTTTTTGCATCAAGGATATTGGTTTCACCGCGGTTGAGCGCGTCAGTGACTTCCTGAGCTAATGCTTCTTGCCATGAGCCGCCACTGTTAAGTTTGCTGGAGTCTTCTTTAAGCTCTGGTGGCAGATCGTTGACGTCAACGTTTTGACCCGGTGCCATGACTGTCAGCCAGTGACATACGTTTTCAAGCTGGCGGACATTGCCGCTCCAGTTGACTGACATCAGGTATTTCAGCGCTGCTTGAGAGAGTTGTTTAGGTTCTACCCCTAACTGTTGCGCACTATGCGACAGAAAGTGCTTGGTTAGGAATGGGATATCCTCACGACGTTCCCGTAATGGCGGTAAACGCAGACGGATAACGTTCAGGCGGTGAAACAGGTCTTCACGGAACAGGCCTTGTTTTACGCGTTCTTCCAGATCCTGGTGGGTCGCGGCAATCACGCGCACATTCACTTTGATAGGTTGATGGCCGCCAACGCGATAGAATTGCCCATCTGAGAGTACGCGTAATAAACGCGTCTGCAAATCTGCCGGCATATCGCCTATCTCATCCAGAAACAGGGTGCCGGTATCAGCCTGCTCGAAACGCCCTCGACGGGCCGCGGCTGCGCCAGTAAATGCACCGCGTTCATGACCGAATAACTCTGATTCCAACAAGTCTTTAGGAATCGCTGCAGTGTTGATTGCAATAAAGGGTTTGTCCGCGCGCGGGCTATGCCTGTGTAATGCACTTGCGACCAGCTCTTTACCGCTGCCGGATTCGCCATTGATCAATACGGTGGAATGCGAGCGGCTAAGGCGTCCAATGGCACGGAAGACTTCCTGCATGGCAGGCGCCTGGCCGATGATTTCAGGCGTAGGTTCATTGTCTTCTACTTTTTCTACCGCCTGGCGCATACTTTCATCAACCGCGCGCTTGATGATCTCAATAGCTTGATCAACGTCGAACGGCTTGGCCAGATATTCAAAAGCACCACCCTGGAAAGCTGCCACTGCACTTTCAAGGTCTGAATAAGCGGTCATGATGATGACCGGGATTTCAGGAAAGCGTTGTTTGACTTCAGAGAGAAAATCCAGCCCTGAGCCATTTGGCATGCGGATGTCGCTGACGATCACCTGTGGTTGTTCACGGTTGAGGGCGTTAAGTGCCTCGGCAGGGGATGAAAAGGTTTTAAATTCAAAATCGGTACGGGCTAGGGCTTTTTCAAATACCCAGCGTATTGATTTGTCGTCATCTAAAATCCAGATTGGCTTCATAGCATTTCTCTTTGATTACTTATATTTGGTGAAGACCATGCAGAAAGTGATTTTATGCAAAGACCTCATGGTTATGATTTGAATAATGTGCTTTCGATAGGCAACAAAATATGGAAAACGGTTTTACCAGGTTGAGAGTCGCAATCGATCATGCCATGGTGTTGGGTAATAAAGGTTTGTGCCAGAGCCAATCCCAAACCGGTACCCCCTTCCCTGCCGGATACCAATGGGTAAAAAATACGTTCTTTAATGTCGGCCGGGATGCCAGGGCCATTGTCTATGATCTCCAGATGGATACCGACACGGTACCGCTTTCTGGCCAGCGTGATCTGACGCTCGGCACGCGTACGGAGTGTGATACTGGCATCTTTAATTGCGCTTTGCTGCATCGCCTGCGCTGCATTGCGGGCAATGTTCAGCACTGCCTGTATCAGTTTTTCGCGATCACCAATCAGCTCAGGCAGGCTGGTGTCATAGTCGCGGATCACTTTGATATTGTTGGGTGATTCCGCCAGTAGCAGGCTGCGCACACGCTCCAGTACTTCGTGAATATTAGTCGGTTCGTATTTAGGTACGCGATGCGGAACCAGCAAGCGATCCATCAGGCTATGCAGCCGGTCAGCTTCTTTAATAATGACTTGCGTATACTCTTTGAGTCCAGGCTGCGGTAGCTCAAATTCCAGTAATTGCGCCGCGCCGCGCAAGCCACCTAAAGGATTACGGATTTCGTGGGCCAGGTTACGCAACAGTTCTGAATTGGCTTGTTGCTGGATAAGCATGCGCTCTTCGCGGGCGATACGCAATTGCTGATCCATCTGCACAAACTCCAGGATCAGCATGTCCTCGGCAGTTTGGTTGATCGTGGTGGAAATCGGTGTCACGGTGCAAGTCACCGCTGTGGTGTGACCGCGTTGCGTGGTGAGCGTGAATTCGTGTTCGCGGAACGGACCTTGTGTTTGTATGGCGTTAGTGACAGCCATTTGCAGGATCTCGCAATTCACGAATACATCGTGTATGTGCAGGCCATGGATTTGGTTGGCGCTAAACGCGAACAGGATCTCTGCGCTTGAGTTGGCATAGGTCACTTCGAGCTGGTTATTAAGCAAAATGACCGCAGTGGCAATATGCTCTAATCCGGTAAACCCATCAGGAGAAATCTGAACCATATCCCTAGCTTGTTAAATTATTGGCTTGTTAAAATAAGTGATGACGCCCTGTTTTAAAGCAAAAGCCAAGCCAATTCTATATGATTTATCTCTCCAGGATTTAAATATTCCCAAAATGGTGCATTTAGTGTGTGAGTTCTTTATTCAGTAACTCTATATTGCGTTCATGGGCCTGGATTTCGGCTTCGATGATACGCAATTTTTCTTCGTACTTGGCTACATTCCTGAAGGTTTTTCCATTGGCTGCCCTATATACCTCGGGTTTATTTTTTTCCTCTTCGTACAGCATGTGTGCATTCTCAAGTGCTTGTTTTTCCTGATCTAATTCTGTCATCAGTATTTCTCTACGCTTGGCATCACGCTGACTTTGCACCTGATTATCTACCTTGGGAAAGTTGTTAGGTGTAGGAGTTTTGGTCGCGCGTTTCTTTTCCTGCGCCGGAGGTGGAGGCGTAGCTTCTTGAGGTCCGCTGATAATCAATTCGGGCTTCTGTTTGCCTTCTGGCTTGATATTGGTATATGTCGTCACACCATTACTATCAGTATATTTGTAGATATCTGCCAGACAGGGGGTTGCTGCAAACAAAGCGGCGGTCAAGTAAAAAAGTCTTTTCATGGCAATAGTTTAGAGTAGATTCTTGAGCTAATCAACGTACCAAAAATTGAAATGGTTGACGATGTGAGGGAGTAATAAAAAAACAGGGCAGCCATGGCTGCCCTGTTTTGGTGCTTGCTATTTGATTAGCAAGAGTAGTACAGGCCAAACTCAACAGGATGTGGAGTCTGACGTAGCTTGGTTACTTCTTCCATTTTCAATGCAATGTAAGCATCAATCCAGTCATCTGTGAAAACGCCACCGCGTGTCAGGAACTCGCGGTCTTTGTCCAGATACTCAAGCGCTTGTTCAAGTGATGAACATACGGTTGGGATCAGTGCATCTTCTTCTGGCGGCAGATGGTACAAGTCTTTAGTTGCTGGCTCACCTGGGTGAATCTTGTTTTGAACGCCATCAAGACCCGCCATCAGCAAGGCTGAAAACGCCAGGTATGGGTTAGCAATCGGGTCTGGGAAACGCGCTTCAACACGGCGTGCTTTATCAGAATGTACAAATGGAATACGGATGGCAGCAGAACGGTTCTTAGCTGAGTAAGCCAGTTTTACCGGTGCCTCGTAGTGTGGAACCAGGCGCTTGTATGAGTTAGTGCCCGGGTTCGTGATCGCATTCAGCGCGCGAGCGTGTTTGATGATGCCGCCGATGTAGTACAAAGCGAAATCGCTCAAACCAGCATAGCCGTTACCTGCGAACAAGTTTTTGCCATCTTTCCATACGGATTGGTGCACGTGCATACCAGAGCCGTTATCGCCAAACATTGGTTTTGGCATGAAAGTAGCAGTTTTACCGTAAGCGTGTGCAGTGTTGGTTACAACGTATTTGAGGATCTGGGTCCAGTCAGCACGTTGTGTCAACGTTGCGAACTTGGTGCCGATTTCACATTGACCGGCAGTCGCCACTTCGTGGTGGTGTACTTCAACTGGTACGCCCAGTTCTTCCAGGGTCAACACCATGGCAGAACGGATATCATGCAATGAATCGACTGGTGGCACCGGGAAGTAACCGCCTTTTACGGCTGGGCGGTGGCCAGTGTTGCCGCCTTCGAATTTTTCACCTGATGACCAGGCAGCTTCCTCGGAGTTGATTTTAACGAAGCTACCACCCATGGTGGCATCCCATTGCACGCTGTCAAAAATGAAGAACTCTGGTTCTGGACCAAAGTAAGCGGTGTCACCCAGGCCGCTGGATTTCAAGTAAGCTTCTGCACGTTTAGCCAGGCTACGTGGGTCGCGGTCGTAGCCTTTACCATCGGTAGGGTCTACCACGTCGCAAGTCAGCACCAGTGTAGGCTCATCAAAGAATGGGTCAACGAATGCAGTGTTTGGATCAGGCATCAGTTGCATGTCAGAAGCTTGAATGCCTTTCCATCCGGCGATGGAAGAACCGTCAAATGCATGACCTTCAGTAAATTTATCTTCGTCGAAGTGAGAAACTGGCACAGTCACGTGCTGCTCTTTACCTCTTGTGTCGGTAAAACGGAAATCAACAAATTTGATGTCGTTTTCTGCAACCAATTTCATTACATTTGCAACGGACATTACATTCTCCTCAATGAGCAAGATCTAAATTTTAAGTTGCACACACAAAAAACGGGACATGTTGCGGATGTCCCGGAACGTGGGCAAATACACATAATGGATTTGGGATTTTGCTGAATGCTAAATCCCACTAAATCATCAGTGTGTAATATTAGCAGGAAGCATGCCACCCAAAAATATGCATTTTACGTGGTTTACAGGTAACCTGCATAAAATAGTAAAAACCCTAAGCACCATTTGTGTGCATTGCAACAAATTAAGCACAAAATTAGTGCATTCAAAAAACCAGGCCTTTAAAGGTATACTCTTCACTTTGCAAAAATATGATTAAAAACCATAAGGTGGTACCGTGAGTAATTTAGAAAATATTTTAAGTAACGGCAATACACGAGGCAAGGAAAGCAATTTGCCTTACGCGGGAGCATTCACTCCACAGGAAACGTATGCATTGATTGATCAAACCGATGGCGTCGTGCTGGTGGATGTCAGGTCACGCGCAGAGCTGGAGCTGGTTGGTCGTGTGCCTTTGGCCAAACATATCGAGTGGGCTTCTTACCCAGGCATGGTACCTAATCCCGACTTTTCTGCCCAGTTGCAAGCGCAAGTAGATAAAAACAGTACCGTAGTTTTTATGTGCCGCACTGGCGGACGCAGCCATAACGCTGCGTTGCTGGCGCAACAGTTGGGTTACAGCAATGCTTACAATATGCTGGAAGGCTTTGAAGGCGAGGCCAACGAATTCAAGCAGCGCACGCTGATCAGCGGCTGGAAACACGCCGGTTTGCCGTGGAATAATTAAGTAAAATAATAACGTATTCAATTGTCCTCCGAATGTCCATCCGATCTTCCATCTATGTCCATTGAAAAATTCGCGGTGATTGGGTATCCAATCGAGCATAGCAAATCGCCGGTGATACATCAGGCATTTGCCAGCCAGTTTGGTAAGTCAATTGTCTATGAAAAAGTGCTGGCGCCTTTAGATGGATTTTCAGAAACGGTAAGCAAATTGCAAGAAGAGGGTTATCGTGGCGCGAATGTCACGGTGCCGTTCAAGTTTGAAGCGTTTGCAGCAAGCAATATATTGTCCGACCGGGCGCAGGCTGCCGGTGCGGTGAACACCCTGAGTTTCCAGGACGAGAAAATCAGCGGTGATAATACGGATGGCTGCGGCCTGGTTAACGATATTCTCAAGCACTGGCAAGCCAGTATTGCCGGTAAAAAAGTACTATTGCTGGGTGCGGGAGGCGCAGCCCAAGGGGTGATGCTGCCACTGTTGGCGCAACAACCGGCGCTATTGACCATAGCCAACCGTAGCCTGGATAAAGCGCAGGCCATGGCCACGCGATTTGCTACAGGTCAAGAATCAAATAAGCCAACCTCGGTAGAGTTACAGGTAAAAACCTTTGATGCGTTGGGCGATGCCTATGACATTGTCATCAATGCCACTTCGGCCGGCCTGCAGGCAGAGGCCCTGGCTATCAGTCCGGCCATTTTTAGCGAGAATACGCTGGCCTACGACATGATGTATGGCCGTGAAACCCCCTTTATGCAGCAGGCACATGCCGCAAAAGCTAGCGTAGCAGACGGGCTGGGGATGCTGGTGGAGCAGGCCGCTGAAGCCTTTTTTAGCTGGCATGGCTTGCGACCGGATACTGCCGCCGTGATCAAGTCGTTCCGACATTCCTGATTAAATAAGCACGATAACTTCTCTCTGAAACCATGAAGCAAACCATAAAATTGTTCTTTGGTATTTTGCTGTTGTGGGTGTTGCTTTACCAGGTATGGGTGTTGGTGCATATTCTGTGGTGGGTGGATCACAACCCGGAGTCGACCGCGTTCATGGAGGCACGTCTTGAGGCGATGCAGGAAGCTGATCCCAAGGCAAAACTGCAGCAGCAATGGGTGCCTTATGCCCGCATCAGCGCACATCTGAAACGTGCAGTGATCGCCGCTGAGGACAGTAAATTTGTCGAACATGCCGGCTTTGACTGGAATGGCATAGAAAACGCATTCGCAAAAAACCTCAAAAAGGGCAGGATTGTGGCAGGTGGTTCCACCATCACCCAGCAGCTGGCAAAGAATCTGTTTTTATCCGGGCATCGTACGCCGTGGCGTAAAGTGCAGGAAGCTATCATCACCTTCATGCTAGAGAACCTGATGAGCAAGCGCCGTATTCTTGAAATCTACCTGAACGTGATTGAATGGGGTGATGGCGTGTTTGGTGCTGAAGCAGCAGCGCGGCATTATTTTCATGGCAATGCCAAGTCGCTAGGGCCTGTAGAAGCTGCACGGCTGGCGGCGATGATCCCTAACCCCCGCTTTTATGATGCCCACCGCAAGACCCGCTTTTTAAGCCGTCATGCAGGCACCATCCATGCCCGTATGCGATTGGTCAAAGTGCCCTGACTTTCAGGCGTTATTCAAGCAATCAATCGCAAAATATGCGCATAGAATCAATTGTAGAAATATTCGTATGTGGCAAGACCACATCCGCAAACAGTGCAGCGTCAATCAAGCATTGGCTGTCTGCCCTGAAGGGGAACGGTTGCATGTTGACCTCAGCCCTTTACAGCGAGATGTTTCAACAAGGGTGTAAGGTAACGGCCGGTATAACTGGCCGTATTTTTTGCCAGTGTTTCCGGTGTGCCGACACCAACGACAGTCCCGCCGCCATCGCCGCCTTCCGGCCCCATATCGATCAGCCAGTCCGCCGTTTTGATCACATCCAGGTTGTGCTCAATGATCACTACCGTATTTCCGGCATCACGCAGGCGATGAATCACATCGAGCAGTAATTGAATATCGGCAAAGTGCAGGCCGGTGGTCGGTTCATCCAGGATGTATAGGGTGCGGCCGGTATCACGCTTGCTTAATTCCAGCGCCAGTTTCACACGCTGTGCTTCACCACCTGATAGCGTGGTGGCTGACTGACCCAGGGTGATATAACCCAGGCCGACATCAAGCAGCGTTTTCAGTTTGCGGGCGATCACAGGCTGCGCATTGAAAAAGTCATGTGCCTGTTCCACCGTCATCTCCAGTACTTCGCGGATATTCTTACCCTTGAACTGGATTTCCAGCGTCTCGCGGTTATAGCGGTGACCTTTACATACGTCGCAAGGCACATATACGTCCGGCAAGAAGTGCATCTCCACACGGATCACGCCATCACCCTGGCAGGCTTCGCAACGCCCACCTTTTACGTTAAACGAATAACGGCCCGGTCCATAGCCACGCGCGCGGCTCTCCGGCACGCTGGCAAATAAATCGCGGATAGGCGTAAACAAGCCAGTGTAAGTCGCCGGGTTCGAGCGTGGCGTACGACCGATAGGGCTCTGGTCAACATCGACTACCTTGTCGAAGAATTCCATACCTTCTATTTCCTGGTAAGGTGCCGGCTCGGTGGAGCTGCCATACAAATGCGCTGCTACCGCGCGATAAAGCGTATCGTTTATCAGAGTGGATTTCCCGCTGCCTGAAACACCTGTCACGCAGGTGAGCAGGCCAACCGGAATCTCTATGCTGACATTTTTCAGGTTATTGCCGGTGGTGCCGGTCAGCTTGACCATGCGTGCCGGTTCCGGCTGTGTGCGTGGCAATTTGAACTGGATCTGTTTTTTGCCGCTGATATATTGCCCGGTCAGAGAATTCGGGTCAGCCTGGATCTCGGCGGCCGTGCCGGAAGAAACAATCCTGCCACCATGCTCGCCTGCGCCCGGCCCGATATCGACAATGAAGTCGGCTAGCAGGATGGCATCCTGGTCGTGTTCTACCACAATGACGCTGTTGCCCAGGTCACGTAAACGTTTCAGGGTTTCCAGCAAACGGTCATTATCACGCTGGTGCAAGCCGATCGATGGTTCATCCAGTACGTACATGACGCCGGTCAGGCCGCTACCGATTTGCGAAGCAAGGCGGATGCGCTGAGCTTCGCCTCCGGACAAGGTTTCCGCCGAGCGTGACAGCGACAGGTAATCCAGGCCGACATTGGTCAGGAATTTCAGGCGGCTTTCGATTTCCTTGACGATTTTCTCGGCAATCGCCAGTTTCTGGCCGCTGAGTTGCAGCGTCTCAAAAAAGTTAAGCGCCTGCTTCAGCGGCACTTCACAAATCTGGTGGATGTTTCTTTCACCCACTTTAACGTGGCGCGCTTCCCTGCGCAGGCGGGTGCCGTGGCACTCCGGACAAACGGTGGCGTTGATGTATTTAGCAAGCTCATCGCGCACTGCTGTGGAATCACTTTCACGGTAACGCCGTTGCAGGTTATTGATAATGCCTTCAAAGGTATGCGATTTGCTGAAAAAAGTACCGCGTTCATTCAGGTATTTGAACGTGATCTGCTCGCGACCGGACCCGAATAACAGGGTTTGCTGAATATCTTCCGCCAGGTTCTCAAATGGCGCTTCCAGGTCGAAATGGTAGTGCTGGCTCAAACTCGCCAGCATCTGGAAGTAAAACTGGTTTCGTTTGTCCCAGCCCTTAATGGCGCCACTGGCCAGGGATAAATGCGGGAAAGCAACTACGCGTTTAGGATCGAAAAAAGTCACGTTGCCCAGGCCATCGCATTTCGGACAGGCACCCATAGGGTTATTGAAACTGAATAAACGCGGCTCCAGCTCTGCAAGTGAGTAGTCACATACCGGGCAGGAGAACTTGGCTGAAAACAGATGTTCTTTTTCATTATCCATTTCCAGGGCAACCGCTTTGCCGTCGGCCAGGCGTAATGCAGTTTCGAAAGACTCTGCAATACGCTGCTTCATGTCTTCACGCACTTTGAGGCGGTCTACCACGACGTCTACACTGTGTTTGGTGGTTTTAGCCAGTTGCGGCAGTTCGTCCATTTCATAGACTTTGCCGTCGATACGCAGTCGCACAAAGCCTTGCGCTTTCAGCGTATCGAATAAATCCAGTTGTTCACCTTTGCGGTTGGAAACTACCGGCGCCAGAATCATCAACTTGGTGTCTTCCGGCAATTTCAGGATGCTATCCACCATCTGGCTGACGGTCTGGGCTTCCAGCTTGATGTTGTGGTCCGGGCACTCCGGGTCACCGGCGCGGGCATACAGCAGGCGCAGATAGTCGTGGATTTCAGTCACCGTACCCACGGTAGAGCGCGGGTTGTGCGACGTGGATTTTTGCTCGATGGAGATCGCAGGCGATAAGCCTTCGATCAGGTCTACATCCGGCTTGTCCATGCGCGCAAGGAACTGGCGGGCATACGCGGAAAGGCTTTCCACATAGCGGCGCTGCCCTTCGGCATACAGCGTATCAAAGGCCAGTGAGGATTTTCCAGAGCCAGAGAGGCCGGTCACAACCACAAGTTGGTTGCGTGGAATATCTAGATTGATGTTCTTCAGATTGTGGGTGCGCGCCCCGCGAATTTTGATAAATTCCATGATACTTTCACGAACAGACAGCCAACCTGATAATATACGCAATTATTCTGAATTAAGCCAAAGTTTCTTCTGGCTCACCATTTCCTTATTCCTATTGCCATGCAGTTCTCTGAAAAAATGACCCGGTTGGAAACGCGCGCAACGATTGCCCTCGCCTCCATTTACGGCTTGCGCATGCTCGGCATGTTTTTAATTCTGCCTATTTTCGCTATTTATGCCGAAAAACTGGAAGGCGGCAGTAATCATACGCTGATCGGCCTCGCACTCGGTGCTTACGGATTCATGCAGGTGATCTTCCAGTTACCGTTTGGCATCGCCTCAGACCGCTTGGGCCGCAAAAAACTGATTTATGTCGGCTTGATATTATTTGCCATCGGCAGTATCTGCGCCGCTACTGCCGAAGATATTTATATGGTGATTATCGGTAGGGCCATCCAGGGAGCCGGGGCGATCTCTGCGGTGATCACCGCACTGGTGGCAGACTCTACCCGTGAAGAACACAGAACTCAGGCCATGGCGCTGATTGGCGCTACCATTGGTATGACATTTGCCGTTTCACTGGTATTGGGGCCGGTCCTTAATCAATATATCGGTGTACCAGGCATGTTCTGGCTGATGGCGGCCTTATCAATTGTCGCGATTGCCGTTGTGAAATTTGGCGTGCCGACACCGGTGAATGCGCATGTGCATTCCGATGCACAGGCAGTGCCGGCCAGAATGCGCGAAGTGCTCAAAGATACCCAGTTGCTACGTTTGAATTTTGGTACTTTCTGCTTGCATGGCGCACAAATGGCCATGTTCATGGTGGTGCCATTCGCCATCAAGCATAGCACCGGGCTTAATGAGAATCTGCACTGGAAGATCTACCTGCCGGTACTGATAGTATCTTTCCTGTTGATGGTACCTGTCATCATCTATGCAGAGAAAAAAGCCAAACTGAAACCGGTATTTGTCAGTGCAGTAGCCCTGATGATGCTGACACAGATTGCTTTTATTTTCAGTTTGGACTCTTTAACCGGCATCGTCATCGCCTTATTCAGTTATTTTCTGGCGTTTAATATCCTGGAAGCCACCCTGCCCTCGCTGATTTCCAAAATGGCGCCGGTCGCCGCCAAAGGTACGGCGATGGGCGTGCACAACACTGCGCAATCATTCGGCATGTTCCTGGGTGCGGCCATGGGCGGGTGCTTATCGAGTTATTTCGGCAGCAGTGCCGGCGGCCCGGTATTCTTGATATGCGCGATTGCCATGCTGGTCTGGTTTGGATTGGCGTTAGGCATGCAGCCGCCACCCAGCGTCAAAACGAAAATGTTTAATATCCAAGGTTTTAATGACGTCCAGGCAGCACAGCTGGCACAAGACGTACGTGCCATGGAAGGCGTTTATGAAGCGGTCGCGATTCCCTCGGAGACCATGCTCATGGTAAAGTTAGAGAATCAGCGCAGTAAAGAATTTCAGGCGGCATTGTCGCAAGCAATCACGAACAGGATAGGGAGCTAGACGTTATGGCATCAGTAAATAAGGTTATTTTGGTGGGTAATCTGGGGCGTGACCCGGAAGTGCGCTTTATGCCTAATGGCGAAGCAGTGGCTAACTTTAGTATCGCCACTACTGAAAACTGGAAAGATAAGTCCGGCGTTAAGCAGGAAAAAACCGAATGGCATAACATTGTCATTTATCGCAAATTGGCCGAAATTGCTGGTGAATACCTGAAAAAAGGCCGCCCGGTATATATCGAAGGCCGTTTGCAGACCCGCAAGTGGGAAAAAGATGGGGTCACCCGCTACACCACTGAAATCGTCGCTGACCAGATGCAAATGCTTGGTTCAGGCCGTGAAGGCGGTAGTACCTCATACGATGGTGGTGACATGGACCAAAGCGGTGGATCTGATAATTACAACCAGGCACCGGCCCGCCAGCCTGCGGCGAATAATGCCGGAGGCAATCGCAATGCATTCAGCCAGCCTGCCAGTAAACCGGCAGGTAACTTCGATGATTTTGATGACGATATCCCATTCTAAAAAATCCAGTTCCGCAGTAGTATCCAAAGCTCGGGTGATCCCGGGCTTTTTTATTTGATGATAGGCAGAGGGCTGGATGAGGGCGGACAGTAAAGCAGGGTTGGTCATACTTTTTATTTTTGTACTGGCTAGCAATTGCGCGCTGGCGCAGACACAAACCAAATCATCCACACCCGCAGTGAAGTCTGTTAAAACTGCCAAGCAACAAATGCGGGAGCATACTGAAGATTTGCGTGCGCTTATGCAAAAGCTTTACGAATACAACCCTGAAGAGCTTGCTAAAAGCACGCAGGTGGGCGCGCGGGAGATGACGGAGTGGGTCTTTGACGGCAAGGCTGGCTGGAAATTCGAAGGGTTACGTAGGCTGCAAAATACACAGGCACTGGCGCTGGTATTCGATCCTGAATTCAACGGCGATCATGTTTTGGCATTGATCGTGGGCCTTGAAACTATGTTATTTCAGGCATATGGAGGCGTTCATGAATTCGATATTCCCGAGCTTCAGGATGCGCAGCAGCATCTGCGGGTTACATGTACTCTGAACCGGATAGTGGAAAAAATGCATTCTCAGGATGCGCAAGCAAAAGCGGTGCTGATGTTAGAGCGTCCTGACTCCAGACATGATATCCAACAGACCTTGCAAAATATTAGCCAGCGCATGACGCTGAACAGCCCGACTTCACAAAACTGCCCTACCGCTTAATTAGTTTCAAAAATGGGCGGCATGAATCCTATTCGCTATCATATCCTGAATATGTAATAGCCATTTTTCAGTTTATCAATTTACCCTTTCCCTACTAAATTTGATCTTGATGTCATAAGCGACATCTTTAAATCTCATCTTCAATTTCTACTGGTTGACACCCAATTTACAACCCTCTTATAATCCGCCCCACTTGTTAACAAATATTAGTAACTTTAATAAATTGTAATCAATTTAATAACAATCATGGCAAATCCGCCCCTTTTCCGGCAAGCAGCGCTCAATGCACAAAAAAACCAGTGGTTGGGAACGATATTACTTATTCGGCCCATGAGTTATCTGTTATTGACGGTGATAGCAGTATTGTTTGCCATCATGGTCATCGTATTCATTGTATGGGGCACTTACACCAAGCGCAGTACAGTCGTCGGTCAGCTGGTGCCGGAAAGCGGCCTGGTTAAAGTGTATGCGCCCCAGTTCGGGATTGTGGTAGAAAAACGGGTTCGAGAAGGGCAAGCAGTCAAGCGGGATGACGTTTTGTTTATCCTTTCCAGTGAACGTTATTCTGACGACCAGAGTTCTATCCAGGCTTCCATCAGCACACAGCACAAGCAGCAACGTCAGTCATTAACGGATGAAATCGCAAAAACCCGCTTACAGCAACGTGACGAACAACAAGCTTTGCAATCGCGACTGGATGGAATCAAGGATGAGCTTGAGCGACTGGACGTGCAATACAGTGCCCAGCAAACGCGGGTTCAACTAAGCGATGAAGCGCATAAACGCTATCAGGGGTTGTTGGAGAAGAGTTATATTTCCCGTGAGCAAACCCAGCAAAAACAGGAAGACTGGATAGAACAATCCAGCCGCCTCGAATCCATGACACGCGAGCAGATGCGCATGCGGCGTGAGCTGGTGGCAAGGCAGGACGAGTTGTCCAGTTTGCGAGCCAAGCACCAGAACCAGATCGCCCAGCTGGAACGCAGCGTTTCCAGTGTCAACCAGCAGCTCACCGAGAGTGAAGCCAAGCGCAGGCTGGTCATCCGGGCGCCGGAATCTGGTACTGCGACTGCAGTGGTTGCCAATCTGGGAACAGCCGTAGAAGGCAGCCGACCACTTGTCAGTATAGTGCCTGCCGGAGCCACGCTGGAAGCTTACCTGTTTGCGCCCAGCCGCGCGGTAGGCTTTGTGCGGGAAGGCGTGCCGGTGCGATTGCGTTACCAGGCGTATCCTTACCAAAAATTTGGGCAGGCAAGTGGCCGGGTTGAGTCTGTCTCCAGGACGGCCTTGCCGGCAGGCGAGATTTTTACCCTAGGTAACCCTTCCGCGAACAACCAGAATAGCGAGCCTTACTACCGCATCACGGTGGCGCTAGACCGGCAATCCATCACGGCTTACGGCAACCAGCAACCTTTGCAGGCCGGCATGTTGCTGGATGCAGACATCATGCTTGAGCGTCGGCGCTTGTATGAATGGGTGCTGGAGCCTTTGTTCAGCCTGACTGGCAAATTCTGATATGCATAAGAGAGTAGGCCATGTCTTTCCTTAACCAATTGTCCTTCGGGCTTGGGCGCAAACTGCCCATCATTCTGCAAACCGAAGCCAGCGAATGCGGCCTGGCCTGCCTGGCGATGGTGGCGAATTATCACGGTTTTCGTACCGATCTGGCGACTTTACGGCGTTTGTTCCTGATCTCGATCAAAGGCACTACGCTGAATTACCTGATGGCGATGGCGCAGTCGGTCGGTTTTACCACGCGCCCGGTGAAGCTTGAGCTCGAAGACCTCAGGGATTTACGCCAGCCATGTATCCTGCACTGGAACTTCAATCATTTTGTGGTTTTGAAAGAGGTCGGGGCCAGGCATATTGTCATACATGACCCGGCGACGGGCTTGCGTAAACTTTCGTTCGATGAGGTTTCTGCCAGCTTTACCGGCGTGGCAATGGAGCTGTGGCCTAACCCCGGATTCAAACGGGTGACTTTTAAACAGAGCATCAAACTGCGCGACATGATGGGGCATGTCACCGGTTTGTACCGTTCACTGGGTCAGATCCTGTTGCTGGCGCTTGCGCTGGAAGTGTTTGCGCTGGTGTCGCCTTTATATATGCAATGGGTGGTGGATCACGCGATTGTGGCTGCCGATTACGATCTGTTGACCACGCTGGCGATCGGCTTTGGCATATTGATGCTGATGCAGCAAGCCATCACCACGGTACGGGCCTGGGTCATCATGCATATGGCGACTAATCTCAATGTGCAATGGCGGGCCAATATCTTTGCCCATCTGATCCGCCTGCCGGTGGATTTTTTTGAGAAGCGCCATCTCGGTGATGTGGTTTCCAGATTCGGCGCGATTGACCAGATACAACGCACCCTGACCAGTACTTTTGTTGAGGCATTGCTGGATGGCCTGCTGACCATTGTCACGCTGGTGATGATGTTTTTATATAGTGCCCAGATGGCATGGATAGCGATTGGAGCAATGGTGCTGTATGGATTAGGCCGCTGGCTATGGTTCATGCCGTTGCGGAATGCGACTGAAGAGCAGATCGTGCATGCAGCCAAACAGCAGACCCATTTCATTGAAACGGTGCGCGGTGTGCGGGCGATCAAGCTGTTCCAGCGTCTGGATGAACGTAGAACGGGCTGGCTGAGTTTATTTGTAGAGCAAGTGAATGCTGACTTGCGCACGCAGAAGCTGCATGTGCTGTATAGGTTGATCAATGGCCTGCTATTCGGTGTTGAGCGGGTGCTTATCATCTGGCTAGGCGCCAGGCTGGTGATTGCGGGTGATTTTACGGTAGGTGCCTTGCTGGCTTTTATTGCGTATAAGGACCAGTTTGTCTCACGCGTCAGTGGCCTGATCGATCGCCTGGTTGAAATGCGCATGCTGCACCTGCAAGGCGAGCGGCTGGCAGATATCGCTTTGGCCGAACAGGAGCCCGCCTCAGTGGATGTCATTAATAAGCAGGAATTGACAAGATTGCCGGCCAATATCCAGATCAGGGGCTTGCGCTACCGATATGCGGACGCAGAGCCATGGGTGCTCGACGGTGTAGACCTGCAGGTTAAAGAGGGGGAGTCAGTAGCGATCGTCGGCCCTTCCGGTTGTGGTAAATCCACTTTGTTGAATGTCATGCTGGGTATCCGCAATGCCAATGAAGGCGAGGTGCTGATAGGCGGGCAACCAATATCCAAATTGGGCCTGGAGCAGCTACGCAGCATGATAGGTGCCGTCATGCAGGATGATGCCCTGTTTGCCGGTTCGATTGCCGACAATATCTCTTTCTTTGACCAGCAAGCTGACTTCGACTGGATTGAGGATTGTGCGCGTAAAGCCGCCGTTTATGAAGAAATTATGGCTATGCCCATGGGTTTCAATACCTTGATCGGTGATATGGGGGCCGCCATCTCTGGCGGGCAGAAGCAGCGGATTCTGCTGGCACGAGCACTTTATAAACGGCCGCGCCTGCTGTTCCTTGATGAAGCCACCAGCCATCTTGATGTCACGCGTGAAGCCATGGTCAATCAGGAGATTCAGGCCTTGAACATGACCCGTGTCATCATCGCCCATAGGCCGGAAACCATTGCTTCCGCTGATCGCGTGATTACACTGGAAGCAGGCAAAGTGCAAAATGCCGCTGCTATTGCCCAATGACTGGTGCTAAGTGATGAAAAACAGTCTGGGGCTTGCACTCTGTTTAGTGGGGCTTTTAAGTCAGCCGGCTTGGGCTCTCAAGCTGACTGATTTTCTGGAATTTCAGCAGCATATGCAAGGCGGTCCGGCAAAAAACATGCTGGTTACCCAGCCGGATACTGCCAGTGCCATTTGTGCAGACAGCCTGCCCGAACAACCATTGGCACTGATTGATGTGGTTGAGCAAGCGCTGTGCAACAACCCGCGTACCTCTGAAGTATGGGCCACCGCGCGTGCCCAGGCAGCGCAGGTAGGCGTGCAGCGGGCCAATTATTTACCTAAGGTCAATCTCGTTTCCGGCATTTCGAAAATACATAACGAAGTGACCAATTCGCGATTTTCATTTCTCGACCAGGATAACCGCATCCTGAATCGCGCCCATAGTTTGCGACTGACCTGGCTGGTCGCTGATTTCGGCCAGCGGTCTGCCAAGATGAGCCAGGCGGAAGCCCTGCTCGATGCAGCGAATGCGCTGCATGACGCTGCCCTGCAGGAAGTATTCATTGGTGCCGCCCAGGCCTATTTTGATAATTTATCCACGCTTGCCATGCTGGGGGCTTTTGCAGAGTCCGAAAGTGTCGCAAAGGAAAGCCTGGCTGCCGCTAGTGCAAAATTCAAGGCAGGCGTGGGCCTGTTGACTGACCAGTTGCAGGCACAAACTGCATATTCGCAAGCCAGGCTGGATAAAACCAAGGCCGAAGGCGATCTAAATAATGCACATGGCGCATTGGCTTCTGCAATGGGTGTAATGGCCAATACCCGCTTTAATGTCAAAAATCGTAGTGACCAATTGGAAAAAACCGATTTTGTTACCACCGTAGACGAAATGATCCGGGAGGCGACTGAATTTCATCCTTCCATCATTGCTGCAAAGGCCAAGCTGCGCGCGGCAAAAGACAATATCCAGGCCGTCAGTGCCGAGGGCTTGCCCACGCTCAGCCTGAATGCTGAAATCAGCCGGACCGACCAGTTAGGCCAGGCACAACTAGCCGGAGTGCCTGCCTCGGATGTCTATACGGATAACTCCACAGTTGGCCTGCAGGTGAATGTGCCGGTTTTTGAAGGGTTTGCGCGTAAACATCAGGTGCAATCCGCTGAAGCTGAATCGCAAGTGCGGGCTGCCGAATTGAAGCGTGTCATCCAGCAAGTGACGCTGGATGTCTGGAAAAGTTATCACGCATTGATTTCTGAGCGTGAAAACCTGCGTGCTTCGGCAGAATTGGTTGTTAACTCAAGGGAGGCTTTTGAGGTGGCACAAGGCAGATATAACGCAGGCGTAGGCAATATCATAGAGCTGCTGAATGCGCAAAACGCATGGTCGAATGCCAAGCAACAAAATATCAAATCACTGTCGGCCTGGCGCACCGCTAGATTGAAATTGGCCGCAAGTATGGGGCGGGTAGGTTTATGGGCGATTGCCGATCCTATATTACGGTAAATAATATTAATTAACATATATTATTAAATGTCTTTACAAGTAAAGAAAAATTATTTACATTCTTGTTCGGTTGTCTTTTTTCTTGCTTCAGGATGACCAAATTATCTGATTCAGATAAAGCTTCACCCGTCTGTTGGGACGGGATTCTAAAATTTTATAAATGGAGAAAGTTATGGCAATTCAAGAATTAAACAAAGCTGAAATCGAAGTGGTATCTGGTGGCGCAGCATTAAATCTGACCGCACTGGTAAGTGGCTTGCCACTGGTAGGCGGTTTGCTGGGAGGCTTGTTGGGTGCTGTAGGTGGTTTGTTAAACTCTGTTTCAGGTTTGTTGACTGGCTTGCCAGTAGTAGGTCCTGTAGTAGGCACCGTACTGGGCGCCGTATTTGGCGTAGTCGGCGGCATCATTACCGTGTAATCCATAGCCGTTTGTGCCAGT